>FUFK010039044.1_pt1 | contig 21958 bp, 20 predicted proteins | sample 1021851 | NCBI WGS metagenome assembly FUFK01 (sample SAMEA51879418, study PRJEB19060) | metagenome
TTTTCCTGATAAGTCTAAAGATGAAGCTAAATCTGAAGCAGTAACCGTACCGTCATTGATCTCTGAACTCTCAACAGCACTAGGTCCTATCTTTGCAGTAGTGACATTTGCTGGTGCTATCTTATCAGTAGTGACAGCACTATCTGTAATTCCTTTTGTAGTGACTTTAGTAAGAGCCATCTATTAACTCCATTGTAATGATACACCGTGAATTTTCACAGCATTGTTTGCCAGAGCAAGTTTCCATCTCATAGACTGACCTGATGGTTGTCCTGATATAGTGGCTTGTCCTGTTAAAATTCTTTGTCCTGAACTTCCTGTGACATAACCTGAGTCTGTTAGTGTTGCAGTAGTGAAGTTTGATCCTCCATCTCTACTAATAGAAGCAATAATGTCTGTATTTAAAGTTGGTGTTGCAACATTTTCCTCAAATACTACAATCCTTGATGTTGTAGGTACTGCCGAAGCTGTAAAAGCAGTTGATACAATTGTTGTTGATGTTGTTGAGGCTGTAGCTGAACCTGTTATTAGTACAAATCCATCTTCACCGTTTGTTTGAGGTTGTGAATTTGTTGTGCCTGTATTTGAACCACCTGGACTATTAATTGGAATACCACCTTCATTAGTACATGCTTGATAATTTGGATCGCCTGTACCACCACCAGCACCACAAGCTGCACCTTCTTCGGTAGCGCCTGAAGTAATTTGTGGATGACCATAATAAGATGATCCACCACCTCCACCTGAGTCGGTTGAACTTGGTCTGTTTCCACCACCTCCGCCGTAATAGCCTCCTCCACCTCCACCAGCGTGTCCAACAACCGTGGTTGGACTTGGTTCAGCACCAGAGTCACCACCTGCTAAAAAAGCACCTGAAGCAGCTTGACCGCCACCTCCTTGGCCTCCTTGTTCTTGGTCACCACCTCCACCACCAGTGCCATTTTTATTCGTTTGTTCTACAGCTTGGTGAGCAGCGTCACCTACTAGTCCACCACCAGCACCACCATTCTGATCGTTTGCACCACCTCCACCAGCACCTGCAACTACAAATATTTCTGGAGCTGCATGACAGCCTGGAACCGTAGTATTTTCGGTTACAACACCTGCAACACCACCTCCAGCACCACCTCTATCAGTACCTGATCCTGGATCTGGTCCTAAAATACCACCACCACCAAATAAACCACCACCTCTAAATGTTGTTCCTGATGAGTTTGGACTTGGTAAAGGATTCANACTACCATCACCTCTCATAAAACTTCTTCCACCTTCACCTGCACTAACTCTTAATACTTGACCAGATGTGACAGCAAGGGTACCTGAAGCAAAACCTCCACCACCACCTGGGTTTGGACTGCCCGCTTGACCACCTGCACCTCCACCAGCACCCCATACTTTTACAGCTACTGATGTCAAACCACCAGGTACCGTAAATGAACCTAATGTTCCTGTCATAAATGAAGGATTAGTTCCTGCAGTTGAAGTATCTGACTCTGTTACCGATGTAGTGGTAAATCCAGCAGAAACACAAGCAGAAGCACCAGTTGGTGTTGTACTATTAATATAATAATCTGAAGTAGCACAATATAGATCGTTAGAGCCTTCAGCTTCGTCTGTACCAGACTCATCATGGAACTCATCAACGATACCATCTACTAAATTGAAGACCGTTAAACCTTCGTTAACAGCCATTTTAAATCCTAATAAAGAAATATTAAATGCGTTTGTGTCTATATCATCTGTTGGTATAGCACCGTATGTTCTATCACCTCTTAAAAATACACCTGCACTTCCTGGTGCTGATAAAGCAGAAACATTAACTTTACTTGCAGTTGTTAATGTTGCAAGTTTAGTATCACCGATGGCTGCACTTGGACTAACATCAGCGTTTGCAATTGTACCATCAGCAATCTTTGCTGAAGTCACAGCGTCATCTGCTAATTTAGAAGTTGCAATTGTACCATCACCTACTTCAGTTATGTTTGTTGCTTCAAAAGTTGTGATAACATATATCTCGTCAGAAGCAGCTGGTGCCTCTGTAAATGTAATTCTTTTTAAATCGCCTGATCCATCATTACCTACCGTAAACGCATTTGAAGCGCCTGGTTTTTGTCTTACGTTGTTTACAAATACCTGTAAACCATTTTCACCACCTGCAGGTATAATATTTGCAAGATCAAAAGTGGTTGTTGAACCATCTCCTGTAAATGTATCTACCTTTGCAGCTGCCGAGAATTTTGTACTCGGTGATTTTCCTATATATGCCATCTTTTATCCTTATACGTCTTCTAATACAGAAATAGTAGCGTCACAAGCACTTGCTGTACCTGAAGACACTCGTATTACATCACCTGCAGAACCAGAGTTTTGAACCACTAGTTTGTTTCCTGCCATGACCTCTAGTGAGGAACCTGCAGGAATNGTTGCATTTTTGACTATATGAACATCATTAGAACCAGAGTTATTATCTAAAAATACACTTGCAGTTATACCTGCAGTTGTAGTATTTGCCAGAGTAATACCTATGATAATTGATTCTAAAGCTGATGATCCTGCCCCAGCAGGTACCGTATATACAGCACTTGCCGATGCGCCAGTAGATGTATTTACATTATTTACCGTAAATCTTTTAAAATCGTTAGCCATCTTTTATTCCTTTTTACTATTTATATTATCCTAAAGCGACTGCNTGAGCAATTGCAAAAGCATTTGTCGCAAAAGACACAGCACTCCCAGTTGAACTTACAAAACTTACGTCTTGTAGAGTTTTTGTATTTGTCACTGCTATTTCATTACCCATATAGTTATGTGAACTACATTGATAATGCAATATATTTGGTGTTGAGTCTGATACAACTATTTGTGTATATGCCCCAGCACTACCAGGTGTACCATTTGTTGTCACTCCTGTTGAATATGCAGTTGTTTTAGCAGCGTCATAGTAAAACAACAATGGGTGACCACTATTTGTACTATCTGCCTGATTAAATCTGTAAGTATTACCTGCTTTTAAGTTTAAAAACGGTGCAACAACACCATCAATCTTATATCCAAGAGATGAACCACTACCATTATATCTGTGAGCACTATCTTTTGTATATCTAGTGACAATTAATTCTGTATATGTATTTGAACCATCAACATTAAACTTTGTACCAAAAGCGTCAAAATAATGACTTCCTAAACTTGCGTCTAAAGTTAATGTTAATGTGTCTGTTGCAGAAACGGTCGCAGTAATGCCAGATGATCCTGTAAAAGTAACCGTATTACCAGCAACTACTGATTGAGTAGTTGAGCCATCTGACATTGTAAAACCAGTTGCAGAAACAGATGTATTGATCTCATTAATCGCAGCTACAATTGTCTTTGCCGTTGTGGCAAGTGTTGCTGGATCACCTATATCTGTGCCTGATAGACTATTAAAACTTGTTCTAAAAGTATTTAAACTATCTGTTGTTGCTACGGTTCTTGTTGCCATTTTACTTTACTATCTCTTTTATTAAATTTTTAATCTCTCTTATTTCACTCTTTAAATTATTTATTTCTTTAACGGTATCTCTTAATTCATCCGCTTGTTTCTCTCTCACTTTAACTCGTTTCATATAAAGTTGATACTCATTTGTATTAGTATTAATAATTGCATTACTATTAACATCTCTAACTAAATGTGTATGACCTTCAACTTTTAATGTATCACTCATATTATACCGCCAAAGCTATTCCTCTAAAGTCTTTTATTCTTGCTGTGTAAGCACTATTTGTTCCTCTAAACACTATCTTAATTTGAAACGAACTAAATTCTGGTAAACTACTTACACTAAATTTATAATCTTTAAAATCGTTATCTAAAACAACATCTCCTTCAGATGGCGCAATCGCTGTATCAGGTGAACCGTCTGTATTAAATGCAGTATATTCTATGTCGTCAATTTTTCTAGTTTCTTCTCCACCTGATGTTCTAAAGAAACATTTGATAGATGAAGTTGATCTTACACTTGCAGCCACTCTTATGTCTAATGCTGTTGAAGCATTTGCAAGGTTAACTGGTTTTGTTATGTAAGAACCAGCAGAAGAACCACCCTCTACAGCAAAGTCATCTATGAAACCTACCGTGTTAGTAATTTTAGCAATAACTTTTGCACCACTTGCTGGGGCACTAACCATTGTTAATGTTGTACCTGAAACCGTGTAATCTACAACTGGTGACAATGGTTTACCTGATTTGGTTACTGCCATTATATGAACATCACTTGGTGTTCCTGATAATGTAAATGCAGTAGTTGAGCCATCACCAGTAAATGTATCAGTTGATGATACGGTTGGATTATTTAATCTGTTTGATATTGCAAAAGCATTTACTCTTTTTAAATCTATTACAGGAGATAATTTTGTATTTGTAGAACTAAATGTCAAATTAGCTACAAACGATTTAGAACCTGACATTTCGTTTGTTTCGTTTATTTCACTTGCAATTAGTTTTGGTTCTGTAAAGTAAATATTATCACCTAGTACAACAGATTTAGTTGAACTTGCCCCTGCTAATGTAAATGGTGTTTCTGTACCATGAACAGATTTACCTGTTGTTGTTCGTATATTAGCACTTAAACTTGTACCAGGATGTGTCACTTGTCCTATTTGTAATTGCATAACATCAAATTGTCTATTTTGTGTAGCAGTCACACTTGAACCACCAACATCACCTGTTGCACTTGCAGCCCCACCTGCAACTACGTCATAAGAATCTAATGTTATATTTTTAATACTTGTATATGTTCCATTAATATTACTATGTGCAATACCATTATATGTTCCTGCAGCTACTCCTGCAATTGTGACATTATCACTTGTGCTATGTAAACCGTGATTTTTGTGGAATATTCTTATAGTTGTTGAACCATTAAATGTTCTAATAGGATTACTATCTAAAGTTTTTGTAGGTAAAGTTTTATTTGTAAGTGTTAATGTACCTGATGAACTTGTGTCAAAGACAGCTCTCTTAATAGTTAATTTTAAATCCTCTGTTTGTTCAGGTGTCCATGTTCTATAATTAGCAGATTTAAATAATACACCATTTAAAGGTTGTCTGGATACGGTTCTATTTCCATCTAAAGTTTTTGCACCTAATTTTGAAATATAAGCTGTGTAATCTTGCGAGTCAGCAAATAGTATTACACAATACTCTATACCTTCTTGTAGATAAACTGGTGAGTCAAAAGTAAATGTTGTGGCTGTTGAACCATCTGTACTTGTATTAACTGATCCTGGATTTAAATATTTTTGTGCAAAAGGAACTAACACCTGACTTGGATAACCATTATCCATTCTTCTTATTTCTGCTCTTACAGGAATTGTAGATGATTTAGTTGCAAAGAAAGCGTCTATGGAGGTTACATATATTCCATCTTCTTCATTAACCATAAATGATTGCGCTAATGGATCACCACCGCCTATTCGTTGTACGGTTCTACTTGCAACCCTACTTGTTCGTCTTGTTTCATTTACAGCTGTTCTTACCGTTCTTGCTTCTCTTGTAGAAACAATCGCTTCTTGTACGGTTTCTAATAATCCTTTTGCGTCATAATCTGCCTCTGCTGATGTAGCACTAGCAGTCACATCTTTTGCATTTGTTGATGAACTTGTTAATCTAAATACTCTCTTACCTGTTCTCCATCTAGGATTTGAAGCAGTATTAGGATCAGGTATTGCAAATGTACCAGATATGGCACCGTTTGCGTCTGTTGTCAAATTACCACCTAACGCACCACCTGATGGTGTCACATACGCAGTTATACTTTGTTCATCAAAGAAAGGGAAAACTCTAGTATTAGGTCTTAAACCTTGAGCAGTAAAAGTAATTGTTCTACTTCTAATAAAAGGAACAAATGCCACTGAAATAACTCTATTACCTAAACTTTGTCTGACGGTCTGTGGAACTATGGTTGTTCTTACACCACCTCTTGTTTGAACTACATCTACATTGGTTGTTGTAATTCTTTGATTGCCTCTTGTATTAACATTTGTTCTTGGATTACCTGTCCATTGATCTTGCCATTCATTCCATTCTGTACCTACAGGTATTTCTGTTGTAGTAGTATTATTTAATCCTCTATTTCTTGCAAGGTTATCAAAAGTACCATTAACATTAACAACTAATTCTGGCGCTGTTCTTGTTTCTTTCCATTCATCAACAGGTGGATCTAATTCTATATTACCTATCCAATTAAATACTAAAAATGGATTTAAGTTTTCTGTTGCTGTTGCGTAAGGATTTTGTAAAAATGTTGTTTCTGTATATGGTAAAGTAATTAAATCACCAGTCTTTTGATAGTTTGCAGCTGTTCTATCAGCAGCAACTATAGCAGTTAAATCATCATCTGTTTCTTCTAATTCAATAATATCTTCATTAAATAATGTTCTACCTTCACCTCTACCTCTATCAACGGCAAGTTTATAATCATTATTGCCTACATCACCAACATTGTGTCCTGTAAAGTTATCAACAACAAAACCATTTTTAAATCTATCTAATCCATCAGAGTCTTGTATCTGTAAACTTGAAGCGTCAGCTTCTAATAAAGATAATTGAGTATAGTATTCTACATTTTTAATTCTTTGCTCAAGACCTGCAATATCTCTCATTGTAAATCTTTTATTATCTTCTTTTCTAATTACTACATCTCTTGTATCTAAAGTGTAAGATGGTATTTCTAAAGTAGCAATATGTAAGTGACCATCTAAATCACCAGGTTCTAATGGATTTAAATCTGAGGCACCTTTTAATACTTTAATTTTACTTTCTCTCGTTAAGAAAAGTTTATCTATTCTACTTAAATAAAATTCTAAATCAGCAGTTATATCTGAACCAAATTCTACAATATCAACCGTAGAAGCACCTGTACCATCAAATGATCTATCGTCTCCACCACTATTAATTGTAGAAGCGTCATCTACTCTAGGTCTAAAATCTAGCACATCTCTTAACTCAAATTTTTCACCAGTTGTGTCTGAAGTATAATTAGGAATATCTTCGTAATCTACAACACCAGTATATGAATCTACATCAAAGTAATCGCCAGCACCGTGAGAGAAGAAATCAAATTTAACAAGTAATTGTCCAGTAGGAACAATTGCACCTGGTTTTAATTTAATTCTACCTATATCGTAAAAGTTATCTCTTTGACCTGTATCTAAATCAAATCTATCTGTAATATCTGTATCTGAAGCACTTGCAGTAGCACCAAAGCCACTTGACATATAAACATTTTCTAATTTAAATACATCTGCTTTTCCTAAACCTATAACACCAGACTCGATTGTTGCTTGGGAGGAAATGTTAACCGTTGAGTCGTTGTTTAATGTTTTAGTTTTTGAGCCTGCAACTGATCTTACTAACCGTTGCTAATATTTTAATTTTATGTCCTGCAAAATTAGCACCAAAGTCAAAGTTTAAGGTTTTACCTGTTGGTGAACCAGTTAAGTTAAATATTGTATCGCCTTCATGGTTATTACCTGATAAGTTTAAAGTATCACCTACAGCGCCTGTTCCACCACCGCCAGTTGACATTATTGATACAGCAAAGTCATCATTTGCTAACGAAGCAAATATTTCATTTGTACCTGCTGTTATAGTTGCGTCACCGTTAGAAGATAACGTAGCAGTAAATTGTCTTCTTACATTAAAACTTGTATCTGTTTGATCTGAATTAGTAGCAGTTTTTAAAGTCTTAACCGTTTCATAAGGTAATTTAAATATTAATTTATTGTTTTCAGGATTTGTTAATTTTGATCTTCTTCTTGTTACCACAGAAGCAGTTGATACATCTGAACCACCTACATTAGCAGTTAATGTTGCTTCTGTTTGAGAAATAATATTTTGTACTAATGCAGTAACCGTAGAACCTGCGTTATTAGTAAATGATATTGAGTCACCTATTTTTAAGTCTGTTGTGAAGTTTGTGCCTTTACCAAGTAATTGTGCTGAACTATTTGCAATTGAAATATTACCACCAATAGTTTCATTTAATCCATACGTGTTTGTTAAATCAGCGTCAGCTGTGTAAGTAGGAGAACCCGCCATACCAAGTTGTTTAACAGCACTTACTTCTCTTGTTTGTACACCTTTTCTTCCTATTGTGTCTGCTTGAATTGTTGCACTATTACTTGAAGTCTGACCTACGATGGTTTCTCCTGCACTAAACTCACCTTTTACATTTGATACTACTACAACACCATGTGTTAAAGTAGGCATTGAAGATGTTGAGGTTACATTCTGAGCAGTAAGACCATCGGCACTAAACAATTCAAAGGTATTTGCTGTTGCGTTTCTTACACAATAAGTTCCTTCAGTATAAGCAGTAGAATCTATTTGAAATGAACCACCTGATACATTAATTTGTTGACCATCTACAAAACCGTGAGCAGTTAATGTGACAACACCAGGACTTGCACTAGATATTGAACTTGCAGCTGCAGATTTTGTAGCAGATATTGACTGAACTACAGCAGTTGCGTTTGAAGTTGTGCCTGTAATTATTTCTCCTGTTGTAAATGATGTAGCCTCGATTGTGTTTAGATGAGTAAACATCTCAATATCAAATAGGTAATGTTTCCAGATATTTGAAGTTGCAAATATGTCAGCAGTTTCAGTACCAGTTGTATATTCAAAACCTCTACTTTTTGCTCTACCAATTTGTGGTACGGTTACACCAACGGTACTTTTTTGAGTGCCTCTGACAGCAGTTGCGCTATCAAATAAATTTATATTTTTAAATGCAGCTGTATCACCTGATACAAAACCAACATCTGGCGAACCATAAACATTGTTTACACTAACAAAGTTATCAACCGCAAATCTCGTTTTATTATTATTTTGTGTATCAAAATCTCTTGCCTTATCTACATCTACAAAAGTTGTTCCTATAATCTCTGATTCATAACCTTTTACATATCCTTTAAAAGGTGAAACACCAATTGCTAATAAGGCACTTGAAGCAGTATTACCATCTGCTGTTGTAGCACCATTTGTATAAACACCTCTATTATTTCCTGATATTGCAGACTCTCTAACTTCAAAATCTGGATTAGTTAAAGTATAATCACCAGACTCGTCATGTGTTCTTCTTGCTAATGTTTCTTCAAGTACAGCATATTCTGTAGCTCTAACAATTGATTGTATGTTACCATTTTCAACCCTAGCAATTTCTATAAANTTTGAGTCTTCAGTNGATGATAAAGTTTTCTTTGCAAGTGCTAAAGTAATTTTAAATCTATGAGCACCAGGTGCGTTTACATTTGAAGAACCTTGAGCATTATCGTTAAGAGAACTATCATCACCAGGTGTTGTAAAAGCTTCTGTAACCGATAAACCGATTCTATAAGATGGTGTATTTGTATATTTGTCTAGTATTATAGATTCTGAACTTACATTTACAAAAAAACCATTAATATAATATGTACCTGCTTCTACAGCAGCTGCAGAACCTGTATGTGCAGTTGCAACTACTACGGTAGGACTTCCTGCATTACTTGATGTTAAAGTTTCTCCTGCTTGAAATTCTGCTGTTGTATTGTTTGTACCTGTCTTTGCGTATTTGATGAATATTGTATCTGGATCAGTACCGTCTGTTGCAGATACTTTTACAACATCAGCAACGACACCAGAAGAACCACCTGTAAGTGTACCATTTAAATAATCATTAATTGAACTTGCAGATTTAGATGTTAATTTAATTGCGTAATATTGTGTGTCTATCGAAAGTTGTCCTGGTAATATTCTTGCACCAGGTTTAAACATGTGGTCACCAAACTTCTCAATTTGATTTTGTAATAAAGTTTGTGATTGTGTCAGCTCTCTTGCTTGTACAGCAAACGCAGGTCTAAAAAGTATTCTATGAAAATTCTTCGCATCCGAAAAATCATCATAATATGGACTGACATTAAAATCAGTTGGTGATGGCATTATCTTTCTTCCTTATAATTAAAACTCAATGATAAGTTTAACATTTTCAGTTTGGTCTGTTGCTCTTGTAATAGGTGCTCTGTTTTCAATGTACATTACATCGCCTGAATCAGCGTCTAATTCTGAACTAGAGTATCCAGAAGTAAATGACGAACCATTTACCGTTGAACTAAATCCTGTATCAGGAGTACCTGTAGCACTTGAAGTTTGTCCTGTGACTACATTTGCACCAGAGAAAGCAGTTTGATTACCATTACTATCTACACCCTCATCATTAAATCTTGTTTGAATATAAAATAAAACTCTATTTGTTGAGTCATATTCTACAACTTTACCAACAGCACCAGTTGAAGCCTGATTGATTTCTTCATCTACTTGAAATGAACCTGGTGTTGGTGAAGCAGCAAATCTAATTGCTTTTGTTGCTCTTAAAGTTGTTGCAGTCGCAGCTGATCCACCTGAATTTGGATCTCTTAATAATGCGACTCTTCTAAAATCGTTTGCAGCTGATACGTCTGAACCTGATCCTGATTCAACACCTTCAAATGATGTATTCAACATGACGAAGAATCCACCTAATTCTTTGATTGCGTTCTTACCATGACCACCTTTTGGTTCAACTATTACGTCTATTTCAGCACCACTTAAACTTGTAGCACCTGCTGATACTATATCAGCATTTCTAATGTATGCAAAAGTATATCCTGTTCCTGGAGTTGTGATTGAAACTGCTGTCACAGCACCACCTGCTACGGTTACACTTGCGACACCAGAAGAACCATCTCCTCTAATTGGAACACCTGTGTGAGTACCATTTGCACCACCAGAACCTGCAGTTTTAATCTTTGCGATATTAACAGCACCATCAACAGCGGCTGCAGCTACCGTTGAGTTAGTTGCGACTGCCATAAAGTCTGTTGATAAAAAGTTTGCTTGTTGTGAAGCAGATAAAGTGTACATATATTTCCACTTGTATCCATCTCCAGTTGTTAAAATTGATGTTGATGTGCCAGTAGGTTCAACCGTTGAAGTTGCATTACCATTATTATCTAAAACTTTGTAAACATTGTAATCGGAAGACATGACATAAAAAGTTGAGTCAAATAGATTAGTTGCGCCAGAGTTTGCAGTTTGTACTGAAGTACCACCTGTTATTCTTCTACCGTAATCTGGTCTGTAATAATCATAAACGGTACCTGTTGTCCAGTTTCTTCTTGGTATTACAAAAGAAATATCTGAACTAGTGACTTTTTTAGCCGCGATTGCGTCATCAAAAGTAAAAAATTCTGTTTCTATTGCGTCTGCTGGTGTTAAAGGTGCACTATCAGAACCTTCATTATCTGTTCTGCTGTCACCTCTTGTTGATGTTGCGAAAGGTTGTGGTCTTCCTAACAACATATAATACACATTTGCACCTGACTCTGAAAAAGATTCAGAGAATTGTTCAGAATTGTGTATTCTAAATTTATTGGTTACTATTGCTGGCATAATTTTTGTCTTCCTTTATTATATTTATAACGCAATTCTACTCTTATGTCGGAGTTACCGTAATATGAGAAGGAATTGCCATACTTGTTTTAAATCTCCTTGTTTCGTCTGATTGTACCATAGTTAATAGAGCCGCAGATCCATCTAATGATGAACCTGTACCTATGATTTTGAGTTTATCTAACTCGGCTAATGTCAGTCCTTTTATATCATTATCTTCATATATTATATTACTATTTTCACCATCAGCCCCACCGTTTGTTATACTTGAACCATCAAGTAATAAATGACCTGAACCAATGCCTGATTCTAATGCAATCTGTATACCATCTCTAAATGTTCTAAATGCTTCTCTATCAATCGTACCATAGTTATAACCAGAATATAAGAAACCTCTTTTACACTCAACACCCTCAATAGTTTTAGAACCACCAGTTTTAAACTTAATTGTATAGGCTGCGTTTAAAGTGACATCTCTATTTGCAGAGTTTAATTGTGGTGGTGTTGTACTATCTGTAAAGTCAGGATCAACACCCACTAATGGACTTGGTCTTAATGTTGTGCCGTCAGTCGTAGTACCCAATCTTCTACCAAATAATGTAGTAAATAAAGTTTTGATAACACCTTGTATTACTTCTACTACACCAGTATTTAATCCAGTCACATTTCTTAATTTAAGATCAAGTTGTGATTGTATATTAACTTCACCTTTAAAATAGAAACCTGCTGAGTGTAGTGTTGCAGAGTATGTATCTCTCCAGTCAGCAATTGAACGACCTACTTTTATGATGTAAGAATAATCCTGATAAACTAAACTATCTTGTATTCTCATTGTAGTTTCAGAAATATGACCATCTTGGTTTATATAATCACCATCAGTTGTTGCCACAACACCTACCGTTGCAGTAGCAGTTGCTTGATCGTGTCTTTTAATAGTTGCTGTTTCACCACCTGAACTTGTTATGGTAACATCTGTACCAAACTCACCTGTTGCACTTGTTAATTTTAAAATATTAGTATTTGTATCCCANGCANCTATNGTTGCTGTNATACTNGTTGANCCATCTGATCCTGTTGCAGATACGGTATCGCCTACGGTAAAATCATCACTTGCACCTGTCACTAACATATAGATAGGTAGAGTTAATGTAGGTGGACTTGGACTATCTTCATGCCCGAATCCTTGTTCAATAGTTTTTAAACTTAATATTCTTCCTATTTCAGCACCATATGCTTTTAATGTAGCACTTGATCCACCTGAAGATGTAATTGTTAAAGTAGGAAAAGAAGTATAACCATTTCCGCCATCTATAATTCTAATATCTGTTATATCTTCATTACCACTACCAGACTCTTGCACTATTTTATTTCCTACGTATGGATCACCTTTTTGTGTTTCATCTTCTAATACAATGTGATCTGTCGAATCCATACCAGTAGTGCCACTCTCTGGTGCGATACCACCATTGACTACTGAAACCTTTGCACTAGCATTACCTGAACTAAAGTTAACAACATCACCAATCGCATAGCCACTACCAACACTATCTACTAAAATTTCTTCTATACTTCCTGAACCTACGGTATCAACTTGAATACTTGCACCAGTACCACCACCTGTAATTGCAACAACATCACCCGAAGAATATCCACCACCATCATTACCAATTGTTTTTGTCACAATTATTCCTGATAAAGTTGCTGTCACTAAAACATCTTCATCATCATTTGCTGTACCAGTTATATTTTGTCCTACTACAAAAGTACCACTAATTGAATCTTCATTTAAAACTATTTCAACAATTGTATTACCAGCAATACCAAACTTGAATACGTTTTCAACCGTTGCAGTTGCTTCATTAATACTACCATTACCAGGTACATTTGCTTGAGTTATTGTTTGACCTATAAGTTTTGTAGCGTCTGAAGTTCCTACCTCAATACATCTTAAAACTTTTTGAGTATCCCAATTACCATCTGACACCCTTATCATTTGTTCTTTTGGTAAAGTAACCTCAGCGTTTTCATTAAATAATAATTTAAAAAATACTTCAGTAGCCCTATGTGTACCTTTTGCTCTATATAATGATTTAATATTTTTAATAAGTTTTCTTTTATCAACACCACTATCTAAAGTATCAGGTATAGATTGTAAAAATGCGTTTCTAAATTTAGTTAAAAATCCTTGTATGGTTTTATCAGGATCAGGATAATCTAAAAGTTGTTGTATGTTTTGAACTGGATTTCCTCTATAAGTTGAGATGGTAGCTTCAGCGCCTGAAGTTGCACCTACTATTTTTTCACCCTCTATAAATTTATTTTGTGCTGAAATATAAAGTTTAGAATTATTGTCTATATCTTCTACTAATACGGTCGCAGTTGCGCCTGAGGTTTGTCCTGTTATTGTTTCTAAATTTTGAAAGTCGCCATAACTTGTGTCTTCTAATAATAAATTATCACCACTATCTAAACTCTGAGGATTAGTACCATTGAGTTGTAGTAAACTTGTCGTACCTGTTTGAGTTTCTAATTGTATAACATCAGGATCACCTATATTTGTCAGCTTTAATTCTGCTGATTCCATAAACTGATAATATGCTTTTACAAATTCTAAAAAATAGGGATGATCGTCAAGGACAAAATCAGGTCCTTGATGATTTATAAGATTTGAGATTTTATCATCAAACTTTGCCATGTTCTTTAATAACTAGAAGTTGTTGAGTAACCAATACCAGCATTAGCAGAACCACCAACTAGTGTATCTGCCTGTACGGTAAACGTGCTGTTAGATACATCTATATCAATTGTTTGTGCCCTTACAGGAACAATATCATTTGAACTAGGTGTTACCGTTAATTCTACAACCGTTGAAGCTGCACCTCTAATATTTTCTATACTTGCAATTGTTAAAGCATTTATTGCTATCGCACCACTTGAATATGTTATTGTACCTGCTGTGTTATCTACATATGTTCTAACTGAACCGACTAGATAATATCTTCGTACATTACCTTCACCATCATCATCAAAGAAATATACATTACTATCATTAGCAACTTTAAAACCTGTTGAACTTAATATACCACCTGAACTTGTATTATGACCAGAGTGTGGATTATATAATGCGTTAGAAAAGTTTACCGTATAATTTGTAGATGTTGATAGAGTAGGTGTAAATGTTTTTCTTAATTTTAAAGTTGTTATATTAGATAGTATTGAAGTATCAGCGTCATCAATAGTTTCTAATAATTTTGAGTATCTTAAAACACTATCAAATTTTTGTAAAGTGTTTGTATTATAATTAGTCACAGCGTTTGTCACTAATGTTTTAATTTCAGTTGAAGTTTTTGTAGTTTGTTTTTCATCATATTTAATTGTTGATGTTAATAATACACTAGTTGTTTCTGGATCAACAATAACAGGCGTCACCGAAGCAACAGAAAACTTTTTAAGTTGAGTGATTATATCTGTCTTTGTAGTATCAGTTAAAGTAGAACCTGCTGTAGGTTTAATTGAAATATAGACACGGCCATAAAAAGGTGTGTCATTATCTTCACCACCCCAAGCACTAACTGATCCTGCATTAGAGTAAATTTCTTCGACCTTAACTTTATAATCATCTACGGTTACAGCACGATCCTGAGCTGAATAAGATTTAGGTGCTTTAAATTTTATACTCTCTTTAGTTTCTGCCTCTGAACCATTAGCTGCATTTGAGTTAACGGTTATGGTTACATTTGTATTACCACCAATATTTCCTGATAATGCAAAAGATGAAGCACCATTAGCTGCTGTTTTATTAGTCACAACATATTTTAATATAACTATATTACCATTTGCAATAGCTTTACCTACTACACCATCGCCAAAGTAAACTTCAAATTTACCATCATCTGATTCTTGTAAAAAGTAAACTTTAGAATCTGAATCTANTTCTGTTATTGAAGTTGCTCTTGTGTAAGTGTTAGTGGTAGTATCTGTGGCACTTTCTTGTACCTGTACCGTAAGTGTAGATGTATCAGCGTTTTCTGAATTAATTAAAAACTTTTGGTCTACATCTGTTGTGTTTGCTGTGTAGTTATAAGATACATATGTACCTTCATAAATTTTTAAATTAGAAAATGTATAAACACCATCTACTGGTGAAATCGTATTTGAGCCAATAGTCACAAAATTATAATTTACATTATCAACCGTAGTTGTAAATTGTGTACCAGCATTCATTGTTAATGTGGCACCTGTTGCGCCATTTACTACAACATTAATATCAGCAAAAGGTGCTCTAACAGAGTTAGGTGTATAACCTAATGCTTTTGCTAATGAAACAATACTAGGTCTTAAATCAGCAGTATCAATGAACATTTCATTGGCTGCTATATTAGCATGATATGAAAGATAGTGTGTATTGTAGGCAAGTAAATCTAAAAGCACAGCCATACCTGAACCTTCAAAATCATAATCTTTAAATGTATTTTGATTTGATAGGTATTGTTTTAAATTTGCTTTGATCTGGTCAAAGTTTAATTGTGATATTTCTAGTTTTGCCATCTTATCTTAATCTTTCTAAAAATTCTGTAATCGTAGTTTCTTCCGTTGCACTTAAAACATAAAAATTAATTACTACTCTATATCTGTTGTTATCTATTTCATCAAAAACTTGAACACTACTAATATCAGCTCTTGGTTCAAAGTTATTAATTACTTCTTTTATTCTGTCTTCTAATAAAACAGCATTTAATGGTGTTATATTTTCAAATAATATATCTCTAACTGAACTACCTATTTCAGGATGAAAAGGTCTTTCAAATTGATTTGTTAATATTAAATTACGAACTGCTCTTTTTACAGCTTCTACATCTGTCAATCTTGCAACATCATTTGTTGCAGGATTTTTAGTGAAATTTAAGTTTAAGTCTGAATAAGTTTTATTAGACCTAATTGAATTATTTGTTCCTTGAGCGTCTGTATAAGCCATACAACTATTTATATCTAACCTGCAAAGACATTACCAGAACCACTGGTCATAGCACCTGCGTCTGCACTATCACCGATTCTTGCAACAGCGATTCCATGAACTCTAACGGTAGATGAACCTGCATTTACGACAGCGACATGATCTGCACATGGAGGGTTTGGTGGAAAAGGGTGAGCAACCGTAGGATCACCTATCCTTGCAATTAAAATACTATTTGCTCTAACGGTTGATTGTCCTGGTGTATCTAAAGTAGTTGTTCCAACACAAATATGACCTGTTGATAGTGAATCACCTTCTCTACTTACTGCTGGCATTATCTTCTATTTGCTTCCCTTGCAGCTTTAGCCGCTAATCTCTTTTGTTCTAGTATAATTGATTGTCTGATTTTTCTTCCTACTGGAATATTTATAGATGTAGAAATATTTTTACCTTTTTTACTAACATATTCAACGCCAATCACTTTATCCTTAAAATCCCCTTGTACTGACATTACTGCCTTCTTNAAACTTAACGCTTCTTTTTCTTTTTCATCACCTGATTCGTTCCAGAACAGGAATTTTCTCATTTTTGCCATAATTTCCTCAATTTTTAGTGTTTTTTTGACTATTTATAAGGGGTTTTGTTCTCTATTTGTTCTTTATGCGCCAGAATACCGACTAGCTACGGAAGAATCGGACAATTTTTCCATTTTTTGCTTGAGAAACTTGACAAAATACGGTATATTGTAAGTATGAACAACAAAAAAACGGAGAAAAACACTATGAAAAACACTAAAATAAACTTTGTATCTGCTAGAGATGGTAAATTACAATTACATTATTATGAAATGGGAGTTGAAAAAATAAAAGCTTCTGAAAATCCTATCATACTTGCCGAAGTTATGAAAAAACACGGATTTGAGGATACCGTTATGGCTTCATCTTCAATGGATTATGCGTCTGAAGACGGTTTTAAAACTGATGACGGTGCAAAAAAATTATACAAAAACGCTTTAAGTTTAATATAAGGAGGATATATGAAAAAAGTATTAGAATATTTAACAATCGCTCTTGCTGTTCTTGGTACCCTATGTATGTTCGGTGCTGTAGAATCAATTGAGATAGACAAATGGTTGCAAGGATTATCAATCGCCTTTTTAGGGATTGCTAGTTTTATTCTTGCGTTATATTCACAACAACTTTATTCAGAGGAGAAATAATGTTGAAAAAAAGTAAATACGAAGATACGCCACATTTAGAAAAAGACTTTTACATAACTGAATTACATATGGGTGATGTGCCTGGTGACGGTTATGAATTAATATCTTCTACTGATTATGCTGGACCTTATAAGACTTTAGAAAAAGCAAAAAAAATGTTTGTCAAATTAGTTAAGAAAGATAAATTTTTAAATGAATATGATTTTATAATTAGAGGACCTTTACATACTGCGTATAGTATTCCTAATTATACTCACAAATCTACTTGGTATAATCCAAATATTAATTAAGGGAGGAAACAATATGATACAAGTAAATCAAACTGCTAAAACACTAGACGAAGGAATTAAGAACCTGATGGCTGGTGCTAAACAAGACTATGTAAGAATGTCTACCTCTGGTGGTAGAGAACTTACTGGTTATTCAAAAGAACAAGTTGATAATTGGGATAACAAAACAAAAGTAAGTCAAGGTAAGAAGTACATTAAAGTTGTGCAAGATACTGGCGTTTTTTGTTTTATCGCAAAAGAAGATTTTAAACATTTTAAAAAAGGTGATATTCTAAAAGCTGCTGGTTACAATGCACCTGCTTTAAATTCTGCAAGAGGTAATGTTCTTACAGGTAACTATCCTATTCAATGGACTGGTCCATTGTACTTAAAATAATTAATACTCCGTTTGTTAGTTGAAGAAAGGCGCTTCGGCGCCTTTTTTTTATATAATATCAAAAGTACCTAATATCATACAGGTTATAATATAACACATATAACCGACAAGAATATAACCGATAATTTTTTCCCACCAACTAAACATATTAAATATTTAACTTCTTTTTTTTCTTTTTAACAAAACTTTAACATTTTTCTTTTCAGGCTCTTTTTCAATATATTTCTTATAGTAGATAGTTAATGGATTATTAGGTTGATAGTGTTTGTATTCGCTTCTGCGCTTTTTAGACACGGTGTTTATTTTTATTTATAACTAAATACTCTTGCAATAATCACTTACATAGGAGAAAACTAATGAGTTTTTTTAACGGTAAAAGTGATGATGGTGAAGATAAGAAAAACATCCTTGAAAGATTAGAAGAACAATTAGATAAACTTGAAGAAAGAGTATCAAATATAGAATCCGTATTAGAAATTGAGCCTGAAGAAGAAGAAGATTTTGAAGAGGATGAATCTGAAGACGACAAATAATTAGATTGAATGTTGTGGTGGGTTATATACTAAAAGACTCACCACAACCACAACTAGATTTACTATTAGGATTTGTGATTGTAAATTCTGATTTAAAGGCACCTTTTTCCCAATCTAAAGTAGTGCCTAACAAATATAATTCAAAATCTCTATTAACGACCAATACATCTTTTAAAACAATATCGCCTTTTTCTTCTTCGTTGCAAGTTGACCATTCATATTCAAAACCTGCACACCCGCCACCTTTGACGCTTAAACGACAATATCGTCTACCGTGATCTTTTGCAATTTGTGTTAATCGCTCTATTGCGTTATCTGTTAGCTTTAGCATTTTCTCTGGGACTCAACATGACTATGTATGTTTTTATAAATCCCTAGCCCACTTTCTGAAGTTATCTATATTATTTATTTTAAAAGGGTTGTTATACTTCTTACTATTAGGATCAACAAATGATGTATCATTAAATATAGAAACTTTATTATCATAATGTTCATTGTATATCATATGACGACCATGTTTAGACTTATCAGGAAACTCTAAACCAGGAGAGCCAATACCACCTATAATACCTTTCTTTCTATAAAAGGTATTTGTAATACCTGCACCTGATTGTGTGACATATTTTTTCATATGGTGAAACATTGTAATCTTTTCTGCAAGTGTATAGTTTTCGCCAAACACTTCATGGAAGTTTAAGTCTTCTAATATATCAACGACTTTATCCTCATCTACATTACCTCGTTTTTTTGTATTATCTTCACCAATAATATCTTTGTTGTAAATAGGATTATGCTGTGTTCTACGACTTATGTAAATATTATCAAATCTAGGCACATCTAAATTTTTATCTAACGCATTATTAATTAATTGCATGAGTATCATAAACTGACCAGGTTTAGGTTGTATTCTAACACCGTTATCATTTTGATTTAAAGTTGCACCAAAAAATAATGTTTCATACACAGAGCTGTATTCTGTATATTCCCAATCTATATTTAATATTTCTAATAATTCTTTTACATAAGGAGGCCATGTATTTAAATTTGAATGATTACGATTTACTAACAATTTTAAATTAGGATAATCATACTTTAAATGAAAGTAATGCCATAGACAACCAAGTGAATCTAATAATGTGTGATAGTAATTATGTAAAGGTTTTGAATACCAATAAAAGTATTCTCTTTTTTTAATTACACCTGACCAAGGCACATCTTGCCATACAGGTGGTTTTACTTTGTCTGCATTTTTACCTAACTCAACCATAATAGGTTCGCTAGTTTTTATTATCTCTACACCAAAGGTTTTATAATCAGGTATTTGAGCGTGTGAAAATCTTGCAACACCATCTTTTAAATATTTTCTAATACGATCCATTATAGTTATTCATAAAGTTATTTAAATCTTCAGGTGTACCTAAGCCCCACATCTTATTAATATTTTTAATTCTTACCTTACCACCTTCTTCAATTAATTGATTGTAAACAGGACACACATAAAATTCATTATTGGTTCTTATATCTTTCTCTATCATCTTTTCTGCACATCTAACATAATCAGAACCTTTTTTATAATAATAGATACCTACCGTTGCATTTGTAGAGATAGGTTTCTTTTCTGCAACTTCTTCTACAAAACCATTATCATTCTTTTTTGCATAAGACCATTTAGGATGTGTAGATTGAAAAGTTAAGATACCACCATCAATACCTTCGGTAGAAAAAGCGTACATAACTTCATTTGCATTCCATTCAACAAACTGATCGCTGTTTGCTATGACTAATGGATTCTCATTATTAATTAATTCTTTTGCTAAAAGTGTTGTACAGGCTGCACCCTCGGTGACACCATCTACCTGAACAATACTACATTTAGGTTTAATTAATTTAAGTACCGTTTCTAAATTGTATTTTTTATAATGTTCTTTTTGTACAATAAAAATATGATGAGCGTCTATATTTAAATTATCTGTTACCACTTGTATCATAGGTTTGTTGCCTACTTCAATTAATGGTTTAGGAAAGGTATAACCTGCTTCTGCAAAACGAGAACCAGCACCTGCCATTGGTATTAATACATTCATCTTATTTGAACGCCAAGGTACTCTTACAATTATTTGTTTATTTAATTCGTTTAATTTTGCTTCTATTTTTTCTAACTTTACATCATAGGTATCAATCACAGGAAGTAAATGACAGCCTGCGTCTAATACNGCTTGACGACCTATATGACTATCTTCNAATATTAATGTTTCATTTGGTTTACTATTTAAATCCATCATTATTTTAAAATACATTTCAAAGTTAGGTTTAGGTCTTTTTACATCTTCATTTGAATAAATGACATCAAAGTATTTTCTTAACTCTAAACAATCCAATGCTGTTTCTACGGTTGATCTAACTGCATTAGAAGCCAATGCTANACGATAACCTGCATTTGATAATGCCATGAATATCTTTGTAAATTCCATACGAGGTTTAATTGTATCAAATAAAACATTCATAGTTTCTTTTGCTTTATTTTTTTGTATTTCTGCGTGTAATTCTTTTGGTAGATTTTTAGTAAGCGAAAGAAGCTCTAATTTTTGTTTAGTCGGTAAACCATCATAAGTAGATAAATGTTCTTCATAACCAATACGAAAGTCAGCAGGTAAAGCTGCATTTAAAGCTTTGTAATGTATTTCTTTGCTTTCTATAAGCACACCATCTAAATCAAATATAATAGTTTTTATCATACTTCTATTTCTTTTCTATATTCAGCAACATAATCNNNACATATACCATANGCACTACGCCANGNTTTCATAGGATATAACTCNGGNANNACAATCACGCAATNACTATTATTNNNATANNNCACACCTGGATAACACCATATAATATTTTCANNGGTTAACACATATTCNTCGTCCGTATGGTAAAAACAATGGGCGCCGTGTTTTAACAATCCTTCTAAACTCTTATAATTCTTTGCATGAGCGAAAAGGTTTTTTTGGCGAAAANACTTTGAAGCCACCTCTTCCTGTCTTTTGTCATGGCCTAGTGTAAATGTATCGTGTTCATCAAAGTCAATTACATCCACCTCTACACTAAATCCTTTATCTAGCGCAGCTTGTATGTAAGATAATTTGTTTTCGTTT
>FUFK010069231.1_pt1 | contig 21955 bp, 33 predicted proteins | sample 1021851 | NCBI WGS metagenome assembly FUFK01 (sample SAMEA51879418, study PRJEB19060) | metagenome
AGTCATGTCCAAGAGATAACTAAAGAAGAATACGAAATATTAAATAGGAGGTTATAATGCCAAATTGGTGCAACAACGAATTAATCATTACGGGCGAAAAAGATGAACTTGAATTCTTCAGAGCATTCGCAAGGGGTAGTGGAGTTGAGTGGGATCAAGAGAACAACGATGTTGACTCTGGAGGAAAACCCGTGCGATATGTACAAGACCTTGATTTCAGTAAGTTTATCTGTCCTACGCAAAAGGAATTAGATAAGCCCTATGGATCGGGAGAAGCCTATGGCTACTATTGGTGCATAAATAATTGGGGTACAAAGTGGAACGCTTGTGACATTTGTGTACACCNAAGTGATGAACATACGGGCGATGGAGAAATAGATGACGAAATCATTTATTCATTCAATACTGCTTGGAGTCCAATCTCACAAAAGTTGTTTGATCAAATGCAAGAGATGTTTCCTAAATTAGAATTTGAATACAGATTCTATGAGGAAGGATGTATGTTCGTAGGCGAATCTACTGATGACGGATTGGTTGAAGGTTTCACTGCACCCGATGCATCAGAAATGAGTAGAGTTCTTGAGATATATAAACACAATGCTTGCGAAGAAGATGAGCTTGAAGATGATGAAGATTTACTGTCAGACATCTACTGCGATTTCTTTGACGCTTGGTCTTGCAATGAAAATATATATTTCGCAGGAGGTCATTTCTATTGGAAACCATTCAACGATGAAGAGATAGTGCTGAAGGAGGGTACACATTAATGCCCCAAGATAAAAGAAAAAAAGAGGCTAAAGAAATTAGAGCAATTACGCTAGAGATAGCATCTGTACCTTACCTCAAAAATCCCCTACCTAGGTGTTGTAGTTACCTAGACGATGAAGATGTAAATGACATCATTGAAGACTATGTCAGAGATGANTGGAAGAANTATAANNCTAACGATCTAAGNATANTNATTTTTGATTATGCTTACGATATTAGAAAGGAAATAGAAGATAACTTGTTAAACTATTATATAACGGAGTAACTAGTATTTGATTCTAGTGCCAAAATAAACAAAAGTCAAATCGGTCAATTCGGTTTGACTTTTTTCGTNTNNTANTNNNTAAAGAGAGTCGCTATGAAAGACCAATTACAAATTAAGACCAAGGAATTATTTAAATTCTTTTTTTCTCATAGGCTTGGCTACAACATTTTGCCAAGGGATGATGTCAATAAATTAGAAAACGATGACGCAAATTTGCTAATTGATATTTTCAGAATTGATGAAGTAACGGGAGAGCATTATAGTTTGATCCTTTACCCGACTACCAAGCAGACATTCGTTGAGGACATGAAGGTTGCATTGACAGGATTATACCTGGATATGGAACTCTAAAAAAAAATCGTCAGCTATCATATATACAGAAACTGGGGACTTAATATGTATTGGATGAAGTACAAGACCTGGGCCGAAGGNTGCTCAGTGCAAGATAAATTTTTTAAAGTGCTAAAGGCGCAAGACCCGCAAGCTAGAGAAGCTACGTTGGAGGAGCAATATCAGCACATTGACTTTGTATCAAAGTTGGGTACTATTGATGTCAAGGGGAAGAAAAGAGCTAACCGCAGAATGCAAACAAGTTCGGACATTCAGTGGATAGAGTTCAAGAGTAACAGGGGAATGCCAGGATGGATCTATGGTTCTCAAGATTTCATAGCGTTTGAAAGAGACTATGGATTCATCTTGGTAAAGACCTTGGACTTAAAAAATCTTGCCGAAAATCTATGTAATTTGGGTGACAGGGTTTACAAAAGCACAGAAGCCCTTTATAAGGGGTATAGTCGCAAGGATAGATGTGACTTACTAAGTATGATAAAAGTAGATGACATTCTAACTTTGCCATACAAAATATTAAAATACGACATAGAAGACCTTATATGAGAAACATAAACCTACCCAAAGCACGAATATTTATTCGCAAAGATGCGTGGGGAGGATCTGATAATGAGTTTGAGCCAGCGTGGTTAGTTTCTGTTCGTGCGCTAAGAGGCAGACCTTTTTGTTTTCAAGCTTGGATAGATGGATACGCGGCCTGCTACGACAAGATAAGACCCGACTGCATTTATTGGAAACTACCAACGGATGATGAAGCATACCATCTTACTGACATACAGCTTTGGGAATGCTTATCAAGTGACCTTGAGTTATTTCATAAAGCTCAGTTGGCTGATGTACCAGTGCTAATAAGAATGTCTGATGAATTTGTTGAGGGTAATTATTGGTTTACGATTGATTGCCTTCCCGAAAAACAGTCTCTTGGATATATAGACGTAGGTGATGCTGATGTATTAGATGAGCATAAGGAAATGAATGTAGTTCGTTTGAATAATGGTCAGATCGCAATTTATCCAAANAATAGACTAAAGTGGATACCTCAATCTTTAACAACAAAAGAAGCAATCCAAAAAGTACCCGAATGGGAAGTAGCTCAGAATGCCAAGTGGGATAATGAGTGGCTACATCAGCCTTACGAACTGTACGGGGATTCTGAATGGAGTTATTAATATGTCTCATTTCTACGCAACCAAAGCCAAGACCCCATCCCTAGTTGAGGATGTTCAAACCCCCGCGAAGGCCAAGAAGATACCAGGAATGTATCCTTCGGTCACAACTGTTTTAAGTATTATCGTTGATGATTTTATAAATAACATNTGGAAACCACGAAGAATTACTGAGCTTGCACGGGAGTATCCCGACATTTCTTGGGAGGATGTCATAGAATTGACATACGGTCTCAGAAAGCACCCAAAAACGGGAAAAATGATCCCATCCTCTAGCTTCGGTGTATGCGTCCACAAGCGCATTGANGAGCTAGTTGATGATGTTATCCATGGTGGTNNNAACGAGACGGTTCTAGANNCNTTTACGCCTTGGGCAGAGCCATTNCTGGAGTGGATGGATGAGAACGATGTAAAACCTAAGGCAACTGAGTACATTGCGGTGGATCATCAGCTCAAAATTGCGGGCAGTATTGACTTCCTTGGAGAGGATTCAGAGGGTAAAATGTTNCTTGCGGACTACAAGTGCAGAAGCACAGAAGACAGAGGAAAATTTTATGATAAGGATTGTCAGCAGTTAGCCGTTGAAGCCAATGCAATAAAAAAAATATTTGAGCTAGATTACTTGCCAGANTGCAGAAGTATCTGTATAAGTACGGACAACAAGAAGCACTTTCATAAAGTATGGAAGGATAAGGATGTAAAGAAGCATCTNAANACNGCTCAGTTAGCCGCAAAAATTTANTGGAACACAAGAATGCAATGATNAATATACCNNAAAGAAACCCAAACATAGATGANTACCTTGAGATGGCTGANCCCGAAGCNATACGATTTGAAGGATTAGATTANGCAATNGTNGGGACTGANCACAATGGATTCTTGGTCTATGACTACGACAGAATGATTGAAACATTTGTTGTGAACTCAGAAATGACAATTGATGAGGCCATTGAGTGGATTGATTACAATGTAATGGGTGTAATGGGTGGACAGGGCTTCACAGTACTTTATACAAAAGAACTAATACTATGAGTCAAAAATACAGAATATCCTACAAGCATCAAGATATGCCACCCGACTACACGGGTATGAAAACTATTTGGGCTTCAGACGAAAAGAAAGCTCTACAGTTATTAACAGGTAGAGTTACTAAAGTCGGGCAGTGGACTCCAGCAAAGTCTGGAGCAGTATTAAAAGTAATATCAGTGGAGGACGCTACACATGGGCAAAGGGATGGAGCCGAAGAAGGGCTATAACCAAAAGAAGTACGAAGCTAACTACGATGACATAGATTGGTCTAGTACTAGAAAAAATAAAAAGAAAAAGTAATGCACATAAAACTTTGCCTTATAAAGAACAGTGTTTTTATCACGCCCGCTCTGAGCGTAGGTTGTGATGAAATTATGGATAGAAATGTATTTTGGATAAACCTCAGTTTCTTATCCTTTGACTTAATGCTAATTTTTGGAGTTTGAAATACCTACCCTACACCGTCGTGAAGAAGTGGCGANAGGAGAACACTCCTAAGAAATGCCCTATCTTCAGTTGCAAAGTAAATGATGCAGTTGTGGATCACTGTCACGACACTGGCCTAGTTCGTGGAGTTCTGCACAGGCAGAGCAACGCGTGGGCTGGAAAGATTGAAAACGCCTGGAAGCGTTACGCCACCAATCATACTAAGTTAACCTTGCCTCAAGCTTTACGGAATCTTGCGTTGTATCTTGAAACATACAAGACAGATATTATGCATCCCGTGGGCTTGAAGCAAAAGGTTAGCAGATTTTCTAGATTAACAAAAGCTGACCAAGAAAATATACTTTTGAAAAAAAATAAAAAAGATATAGTTTTTGCTTGCACTAATCAAAAACAACGTACAAACTTGTACCGTAAATCACTTTTGAAGACTTATGTTAACATTAACTAAAATACAGAGCGAGCTAAAAGCTCCCAAGAATCTCACCAATAAATTTGGTGGGTACTCTTACAGATCCTGTGAGGGAATCCTAGAAGCGGTAAAACCAATTCTAGCTAAATACGATGCTACACTAATTATATCTGATGACATAGTTACAAGTGCAGACAGAGTATATGTAAAAGCTACAGCCTCTTTCAAATGCAAAGAAGGCGAAGCAAGTGTAACTGCATTCGCACGAGAGTCTGCTTCCAAGAAAGGAATGGACGAGAGTCAAATAACGGGCGCTGCTAGCTCGTACGCTCGTAAATACGCGTTGAACGGACTTTTTCTCATTGAGGATTCGCCCGACGCAGATGCAACTAACGATCACGGTAAAAAGAAAACCGCAACTAAAACTAAAACCCCGTCAGCAGACGAAGATTTGTTCTAATCATGAGTAAAGAATACGATAATACAAACAGCGGAGCATTATTCCGCAACGATCGCAAAGAGAAGGAAACACAACCCGATCTTCGCGGTAAAATCAATGTAGATGGTAAAGACTTCTACATTTCGGCTTGGTCAAAGCAAAGTGAAAAAGCAGGTAAATATATGAGCCTTGCTTTAACTCCTATTGAAGAGAAAGCTACAGCCACCGCTGATAGCACCTCAGATCCATTCTAAGGAATGAAATACGACAAGGAGTGGTGGGAACAGTTCCGTAGGGACACCGTAGAAATTATTCTTGCTCAGACAGGGCAAAAGAATGCTGACTACACAGGTGGCGTTAAGGAACAGAACCCATTTGAAAACTTTGACTTGTCTACGGATTTTGGCGTAGACCCCTTAGTTGGGGTCTGCGTCAGAATGCAAGACAAATTCCAAAGAGCGAAAGCTTTTTGTAAGCAAGGCAACCTAGCCCTCAACGAAAAAGGAGATACAGTTGAGGACATTTTTCGGGATTTAGTTGGTTACTCGTTGATTGCCATAGGGATGCTCCACAGAGCAAAAGAAAGTGAAAAAAAGGACTAAATTATGTGCTATACTTTTCTACCCTATGACAATGACATTAACACAACCAAACACATCGGAAAATAAAATACTTGAAAATATTAATGACGGAATCAACCTGGCTCTTACACTACATAAGGCCGCGGATGAGTCTGAAAATCGCACAGATCAGCGACATCATTTAAAGTATTTAGGGACGTGTCTCCGTTCACTAAAAGACACTATTGACATTGGAACAGCAAGTACTACCCAAGAATCTTGAAGCAGAACAAGCGCTACTATCTTGTTTATGCGTAGAGGGGACAACGGATGCTTACGACAGCATCTCAAACATAATAAAGAAAGAGGACTTTTACGAGTACAAGAACGGAATTGTATTCGGTGCAATAAGCTCTCTTGCCTCAAAAGGAGAAACGATTGATACAATCTCTCTCTGTGAGGAACTCAAACAACTTGGCAGTTTAGATGAAGTAGGCGGTGCTGTAGAGGTTATGATGCGAACCGATGGTTCACAGACCTCTGCATCCACCAAATACTTTGCCAATATTGTTTCAGAGAAAGCAAAGCTCAGAGATATGATCAAGAGCTTTCGGATCGGAGTAGAGGATGCTATCTCCGAAAATAAAAAGGCTTCTGAGATTTCGGGAGCTGTACAAAACAAACTGATTGAATTAGAGGTTGGGTCAGATGACAAATCGCCCGTTAAAGACACCGTAAATGCCCTCAGAGAGGACTTTGACAGTATGCTAAAGGGTGAGTATACCCACAATGCTGTAGAGACCCATATAGAGCATTTAGANGAAAAGTTAGGTTGCAGAGGAATAGGCCTTGGAGAGGTACTAGTTATAGCTGCACCTACGTCTTGTGGTAAGTCTCAGCTCGCTCTAAATATATGCGCTAGGAACATCAGTAGAAATAATACACCTTGTGGTATTGTTTCTCTTGAAATGCCACAGAAGCAAATCATCAAAAGACTAACTGCTTGTATGTCGGGAGTTCCTCTCGCGAAGATACAAGACAAGGTAGCTAATGAAAATGATATGCATATGGTTAACGATGCCCTAGAGCAGATAGAGCAATCTAAGATATATACCATTCATTCAGTTAAGAACATTAACGATCTTACTGCTCAGATAAGAGCATTGCATAGAAGGCATAAGGTTAAGCTAGTTGTAGTAGATTATCTGCAACTCATACCATTCAACTCAGCTAATTCAAAGGCTGAAGCAGTGTCTGATATGTCGCACAAGATAAAACAACTAGCACTGGATTTGAATATTGCTATTGTATTGCTTTCGCAAGTTAACCGCGAAGGTAGTAGAAGCGATGCGGGTCTAGAGCTTTACCATCTACGCGATTCGGGAGATATTGAGAATGACGCTGATGTAATTATATTGATGTGGCCTTTCAATACCGATCTCGCTGACTCTAAGCGCACTGATGCCACTGGCACCTACGCACTTATGAAATACAAAATAGCTAAGAACCGCGAGGGCGAAAGAGACCTCAAGGGACAATTCAAATTTTTTAACCAATACGGAAGATTCTATTAATGGCAAACCCACAATCACCACANGAAACATCCGCAGAGACTATGTCGCACTGCGTTAAGTACTTCAAAGANAGACTACACCAAGAAACCCAAACAAAAAACTTTAAAGATTACTTTGAAAATCAACAATTTGATAAAATAAAGTTGACAGATTACGCAAACTATCTTATAGATAAGGTAGAATCAAGAAAGTAATTCTTGTTTTTCATATTATATATATTTTAGAGGTAAGTCCAAGCAGTAATGCCGACAAGGTTGTAGTAGCCTAGTTAAGTCCTCTAGCCCCACTGAAAGGTGGGGTTTTTTATTGCATAGATCTGATTACCATCTCTACGTCCTTAGTCCATATACCTTTTCTGATAAGCTCTTTTTTCTTCTCGCGAGTTGTATATCCTAGGGATAGTATGGCCTCTGCTCTATCGGCTACGCTCATCTTCTTGAGTAACTTGTCCTCTGTTGTTAAGTTACCTCTCTCTGCTCTCTTCTGAGAACGATAGTAGTTAAGCATGGATTTAAATTCAACTGGATCAGTCTTTCTAAGTGATTTAATTTGATTTATTATTTCTTTGTCAGAGTAAGAACTGATCGCAGTANCTTCACCAAATAAAGTTTCATATCTTTCTGCTACAGTATTCATCGGAACTCTCTCAATGTCTTGGTGATCCAAACCTTTAATAATTCTAAAAGCATTCTTTGTTGATATGTTTGAACCAGGCCCAGATAATANNTCTGTAGCTTTCTCTNCTGAGTAACCAAAGCTNCTTGTCATAGCATTNAAAACATCTTTCATTTGTTCGTATGCTTTAGCAGATTCTTNGTTAGATATTTGGTATANCTTTTCNAGNTCTTNTNCTGTNACAACATCTCCAGTGTACTCTCCAGTGAACTTCTTATAGGCTGAACTGTACTCACCTTTCACTCTGGATTGAGAGTTAGATAAATCTTGAAGCTTGTACTTAGNCATTTCTTCAAGGTTGTATTTATTAAACCTAAGACCTAACTGTCTTCTCATTACTTCTGCTGTGTTAAACTGAGCTTGTTCAGATCCACTAATTGAATCCATATACTTTTCAAATTCGTTATAAAAACCAGGAGTAAATGTTGCTTTTAAAAAATATCCTGTTAATTCAAGCGCTTTCATTTCATCATCTAGACTATAGGATATTTGCTTACCTCTAGCAGTTCTATTATCTAGGGCGCGCATCATCTCTTGATTAACGAATGTACCAGTTCCTAAAAATTCTTCAGTNAAGAAACCCATAACAGATGTCTGATCCTTGCCGTCAAATCCAGCCTGTATAGCTGAACTGATAATTGCGTGCGGCATAATGTAACTAGCGTTAGCTACAGCAATCTCATCTGGCTTATCTGGGTTTCTGTAAAACAATAATGCTTTGTTACGTTGCCANGANGGTANAACTTTTCTTAAATCATTATCAGTTTCTNNATCTATTCCTTGAGANNNATTCCAAGCNNNTGGGCCAAATGNAGCNNNGCNCATAACNNNAGTTAAACCNNNNGCTCTTCTTNNACCTTCTTNNNTAAAAGCTTTTTTGTCTACACTTTTTGCAACAGCCTTAGATATTCCGTACTGATTCGCCAACTTGTTAACATCGCCAGTCATGAACATTCTAGCGATTCTAGCTTGGTGGTACATATTACGAGCGAACTCAGCGGTAAATGTTACGAACTGCGGCATAANACCTATTCTAGACAATCTNCTAANAANTCTACTTACATAGTCGTAGTTCTGATAAGTATCGTTNGTAATTGCAGCAGCAACTTTCTCAAGCTGTCTTCTATTTACGGGGCCAGCCAATTNTGGAAACATTTTTTGAAGAGACCTTTTATTTGCTTCGTAAACAGATGCTCTTGCTGCAATATCTGTTACAGAATACATCTTACCAAAGAACTCAAATGGCCTTTTACCTACGTTGGCAAATTTTTGTACGGCACCTCCAGTAGTGCCAACGCCTTTAAGGGTTTCTATAAGGTCATCAGCTGTAATATTACCATTCATTATTCCATTACGGACATATTCGTCATAAGCATCCAAGTAAGCTTTTNTACTTTCGGGTGTAGGCTTTCTTANATNCCTACTAGCCTTTTGCATGAAGGCTGATTCATTTAATGCTAACTTAGCTCCCTTCATATACGCACTACTGTTATCGCGAGTCACTGCACTTTTAAGAGCTTTGTAAGCAACCTTTGGGAGTTTAACAGGATTCGCTAATCCTAGACCCATCAATGTAAATTGACCACTCATAGCATTAACTGCGTATGATGGTGGATTNANAATAACCTTAACNGCNTTTGATGTAGTAACAGCGAACTTAAAGAAAGCATTTGCGTNTCTTANTAANGGATCGTTTGACTCTTCTANTATATCTGNACNGTTTANAATAGATAAAGCTCTATCAGCTTCCTTTGTTGTATAAAAAGATGTTCCAGTTTTTAAGCTTTTTAATCTAAGTTGTTTTGTAAACTCACCTGTAGGAAACTCACTAACCAATCCTAGTTTTATCATTGTTGAAAGTATTACCTTATCTCCTTCAAAGCGAGCCATTGCTTCACCTAGTTCGTTTATGCCTACATTNATACGCATACCGACATCTCTTACCTCTCCTAAGTGGCCTCTTTCTATTGGCCCTGGAACGTGATTTCCTAACTTTCTTTCTACGTTACCTGGAAGCACATTTTTTAACTTAACAGAACCCTCTGATTGTTCAGCAAGGTGCTTCATATGAGCTTTAATCCTACCACTCTTGCCATCTTCCCCAACTAGTTCCTCTAATGTGAAATATTTTTTAGCTTCTTCATCGCCCTTTAATTTTTTTATCTCATCCTTTACTTCTTTACTGACCAAATAATCATTGTTTTTTATTTGCCAGTTTTTAATTTCGTCAAACAACTCTTTAAATTCTTTGGCTGGCATCTTGTCGGGTCTAGGATAAAACACATCTTTACCATCTTTTGTTTTACCACCTATAAGAGCCTTGTATTGCTTAACTCTCTTATTTTGTTGAGCAGCTCTGTGCAACTTCTCTATAAGAAAGTCTTCATCTCCTTTATCTAAACCTTCAAAGAAACTATCAATCTTGTCACCTCTTTTACGAGCCTGTAGCAATTTAGCAAACTGTTTGTATAGCCTATCCTCTTCTTCTCTGTACTTAATTAAATTACCAGCCCATGCTTGTTTCTTCAACTCATCAGACATTTNTNNACCGTCNAGGAATTTATTTGCATCNGCACCAAGCTNTTCTTTNGNAGTCNTTNCAGCNNTAGTGTCNNTCTTTTTTGTCTGTATNGCATNTTGTATATCTTTGGGTAGTTTGCGAGCTAGATTGTTTGCTCTACGAACTGAGTTCTGAGTTTCAAATATAGTATTTCTGATCTTAGGGCCAAGCGCTAAAGTAGGGGCAAGGTTACTAAATACTCCATCTACTCCAAACCAACCTTCTTTAATACTTAGGTTATCGTTTCTTTTCTTTTGAGCAATAACATCAAGCTCCAATTGTTTAGCTCTCTCTACAATATCTTCTGTTGTAAATTTTCTACCAGTTGCTGATTCTACTACATCTCTTAGCTCTTTACCTTGTGCTTTTGTTGTAAGTATAGCTTCATCAACTTTATCTATAGGCATACCAAAAATGTCNGTCTTATCAGCNCCTAGTCTTTNACNAAATTTTCTTTTAGCTCCAGATTTTAATGCAGTACCAAGACCTAAACCAATACCACTACCTATACCTACATTAAGAGCAAGCTCTTCCTTAGTAGGCAATCTTCTTTCATCTACTACTTTTTGTATAGTAATGTCAGTGGCACCCATTGCTGCACCCTTACCAAGTTCTCTGGCAATAGGTCTAGCAAATTTTGTAACCGATGCACCTGGAAATAAATTAATCAATCCAGAAGAAATAGCTCTACCATAAGAAATTTCATCAAAGTCCTTACCTTCAGCGGTCATCTGAGCAGTAATATTAGATGCCATGCCTCCAAANANAGGTATAAGGAGACTACCACCTAAAGTAAATGGAGCTAATGAATATCCTAAAGCTTGAGAACCAATACTACCACCTACATCAATAGCAAGTGATCCCGCTGTTTGTCCAAGGGTTAAAGAATCTTCNTCTGGNNTTTCTGGCTTTTTGTCTAAAATAGACAAATCAACTTCATCTTCCTTATCTAAAACAGAAAGATCTACATCATCCTCTTTATCAAGTACAGATAAATCAATATCTTCATCAAGTACTGACAAATCTACTTCATCTGAACTCATTAACTTATTTTATTAGCTTTTTTTAAACTAGCTATTACTTGCTCTTTTGATTTACCAGGATTTGCAGACATTACTTGTTCAATCATCTTAATACCATCTGGGTCATCTGCACTAGGTAAAACTGTTGCATCTGATGGGTCTTGTTGTTGGTAGGAAGCTATGTCTTTAAAAGCTGGATCAGNACCAAAGTCACCAGNCCTTTGTTGNAANTTAATCAAAGNACTNCCCNNTCTATACAGTGCTTCTTCTTCTGCACTTATTGGTATTCCAGCTTCAAGCTTTTGCTGTATAGGAACTAGTTGCTGGATAGTAGCCGCCTGTATCTCTATAGCAGAAGGTGCGCGTCCCTTTTCTGGTCTTTGTGCCTTTATTATTTGAGCGCGTAACAAGTCTGATTGCAATTTACCTTTCTGTTTACCTAATTGAGCTTCTTGCATCATTTGTTTAGCTAATGAAATTTGCTCAGAACCTCCAATACCTTGCGCTCTAAGCATATTTCTGTAGTCGCCCATTGTTAATCCTCCTTGAGAGCCACTAGCACTAGCCTCTGTACCGAAACCTACTTTTGGTTTAAGAGAATCAGCTCCGTACTTTGCTGCATACTCATCTCTAGCTCTTTGGAAGATTTCTGCATTTCTAGCATTTCTCTCTGCCGTACCCATACCTCTTAGCATTTCACCAGCTATTGCAGCTCTGTCATCAGCAGATACACCTTGATTAGCTAAATTACCAAGAAAGCTTGTGAACTGTGATTCGGGGAGTGGGGGTGGTGCTGTAGATGTTCCTTCTTCGGGTCTAAAATCTGGGTTTGTTGAAGTTAAAAGGTTAGGTTGTCCTGTTTGACCTTCTGTTTGTAAAGCTGAAAGATTAGGTTGAGTTACAGGCTGTTCCCCTTGGGCAAATTTAGAAAAATCTATACCAGTATTTAGCGACTGATCCTTATAGTAAGGGAATTGTGATTGTCCAGATAAGTCAATAGATGAAAAGTCAAGCTCATCTGGGCCTTTATANTCTTCTGGAACCTGTGCTAAATAATCTCTAATATTAGTTACATTGATGTTTGCTCCATCTTCTGGAAAATCTGGGTCATATCCATAAGGTGTTCTATTTTCCCGTGCTGCTCTTTGCTCTTCTATNATGTTATATTTACGCATTGTCTCAGCTTGCTCTTGAGCGCGCTCTATGCCTTGCTGTTCTAGATTTTTTTGGTATGCNTCTACTTCATCCATTTCNGCTTGAGCTTCAGCTGATTTAGCCAAAACTGTATCTCCAGCAATAACTGCGGCAGCTATTGGAATACCAGCAACTTTAGTGCCTTGTCTAACTATGCCTTTACCTAAAAGATTTCTATATGCGGGATTTGTGAGAGTAGCTGTTCCCCTATTAAACATCTGCTTTTCAGCTGCACTACCAATTATACCTGGTTTTACATTCCCAAGAAGGCTACTGGTGAGACCCGTTCCTAGAACAGTTTGCGTTCCTTGAACTGGATCACTAGATAGTTGTCTTAAACCTTCTGCTCCTGCAGAGAAATAATCTTCAGTAGCACCAATTATATCTTTTCTTAATCCTTGCCCGTAATATTTTTTTTCTTCTTCTTCCATAAAAGGTATTGTAAGTTAATGTATTATATCATATATAATTAGTAATCTATCCATTGTTCTTATAGTCATCAAAACTAAAGAATGATGTTGAATCAAAATCACTTGCAGTAGGCTTGTATTTGAATGTATCTAAGAAACTTTCTGCTCCAGAATTTGTTCTACCAAGAGCAGTTTCTGCATAACCAGTGCTGTTAGTTGGGTTTAATGCATCATTTATTTTATTTTGTATTTTCATCTTAAAATCTATACCACCTATCTCAATATCAACTATCTCTTCAACTTCCCAATTTGAGTTTTCAGCAGAATTAGTAACAAAACTAGCTATTTCAATTATCTTTCCACCAAAATACTCTACGCGAGGATCTGGTGTTGTGTTTACTGAACTGTAATAAATATGAAATCCGTATTTAAATATATACCCAAAGTAATAACCATCTTGATTACCACTTGAATCAATACCTTGTTTAAATGAATTCATTGGGTGAAATGCATCTATATCACCAGTTACACGAGTAGGAAAAACAACTAATTGTTCGCCATTAGTACCACCTCCTCCAAGATAAGTCTGACCAAAAGTATCACTACCAGTACCTAATGGAATACTTTCATAACTAGGTAAATAAAACCGATTTCTATATTTATCATCATATAATATATTTCCACTGCCATCTAATTGATCCCAAGAAAGATTGCCACTATAAAAACTAACATCTGTAGGATTGCCACTTGGTTGAGACTGTAGAGTTTTTTCTATTCTAAATAAATCACCATCTGATAATTCATAACTCTTCATTCGCCACCACATTTTTGCGACATCATCAAATTGACTATCTGGTATTTTGTTGAATGAATATCCTATATTAAGCCCAGCGTTACTTATTTGATGATATAAATTATAATTAGCAAACGCTGTAGCATATGAAGCATCTCCTAAAGAGCCACCAGCAGCAGTACTAAAATAATATCCTAAATTATTGAAAGAAGAGAATCCACTTCCGTCTCCAAAAACAATAGCCATAATTAAAACGTACCATTTATAGAAGCTACCCTTGGATATCCATTTATAACTATATACACAGATATGGTGCCATCTCTGTATTGCATTGGACTCACTCCACCTACAGAACCTTCATCTGTTGTGTTTTTATATTCAGCCTCATCTTCTTCAAAATCATAGAAACCATCTTCTTTTCTAACCTCAATAGCACTATATATTTGATCTTCAGTAAATATTCCAGTAAGTCTAGCTGGATCTGTATTATTAGGATTACTATCCTCGTATCTATGATATTCTGTCTCTCCCGATTTACTTGTTTCTACTTTAAATTGTATATTTCTATCTTGTAAGTCTTTATCTAAAGCTATTGTATCTGAAATAGCTTTAAGAGTTTCTTGTTCTCTTTGAGCAAAATTTCCTCCTTTAGGACGAATTGGCCCTGGTTTAACTGGTTCTTCTTCTNCCATGATTAGCTTTTGCTGAATTTTATAACTTCAAAGTATGTCGTTCCATCAATTGTAGTCAATACTGGACGAGCCTTTTGTTGAATTGTACCAGTTGTACTATAACTAGTTGGCGGATCTCCACTAGTTGTACTAGCTGTAGCTCCATCTGTAATCAATGACATTTCTGTATCGGATTGACCTGTGTCAGTTCCTATTACATTACCAGATGATTTAGGTGTAGCAGATGATTGATAATCAAAATTAGCCTCCATTCCAAAATCGCGAACAAGTGTATCTGTTTGGTCTACACCAGAAACCGCAGTTCCACTGTATTTAAATACTTCCCCGACTGTTGGTGAAGAAGATGCCCCTANTGTCTGCCATTGTGAATTACTTAAATTACTACCTAAAGTAATAATCCTATATTGCTTTCCTTGGATCATGCTAGTAGTAAAATAACCTAAATCTCCATCTAATAAATAAGATCCTGGAAAGTATGAGTTAGATGTGGATAAAGATGCACTTCTAGAGAATCCAGTAGAAGATGTTATATTATTAGNTGAGCTAGTCGTACTAGCTGTTGGGCCAGCTGTTTCGGATAGTGATGTACTTACTCTTGTTACAGAACAAGATATTCCATCTAAGTTGTAAGCTAATGTTGATATAGTTGGTATACTTGTTTCTATTGATTCAGTAACTGTAGCTTTTATTTTTATTCTATTTGGAGGAACAGTTTTTATGTATGCTTGGTGCTTATCTCCACCCCCAGAAAGACTTGCTATATCTCCACGAGCTTCGTATCTTTTGCACTGAACAGTCCCTGGAACATTTACTTGTACAATATTGTCATAAGTAAGTTTAGTTCCTGTTATTTGCCCTACTAGATAGGCGGTCACTCCAGAGCCTAGCGTTGCGCTTCCTGTAGCTTGAAAATAATCTCCTATAACCCCAGGATTAGGGCCTCCTACTGATGAATAATCTCCATTGCTATTTATTTGGTATGTTCTACCACTTGTATAACTATTAGTTGTACTACTAGCATTATTACCCTTAATGTACGATCTGACAAATGTACTAAAACCATTATTGTTTTGCTGTTGTTTGCTTATTAATTTAATATCATCTGTAGTAGTAAGCTCAACAGCTGTTGATCCAGAACTTACTATTGTCACCTGTTCAGTTCCTGGCATATTCATAGGGCCAGTTCTTTCACTTCTAGATGATTCACCTGGCTCTATATAAATTTCTGTAATTAGTAAAAAAGCATCGTTTTCTTCTACGTTTCTTGAAGCTAAAACACAAGCAATACTGTTTACTGTAATAGATGTAGTTCCTACTGTTACGGAAGGAAGACTTGTTCCAGTCTTGGCTATAGTCATTCGCTCAACGCGTTGTCTTCCATTTGGGGTAAGTAAAACTTTGTCATCTTTAGCTTTTACAAAACTCCCTGTAGCAGTCTCATAAACTAGGGTAATGATTAAATCTCTCTGAGATGGGTTAGCTTCAGTTTTAAATAAAACCATATCGCTATACGCTTCATCTGTACGCGGATCTATACCAGCTATGTTCTTCTGCGCAGATTGCAGAGTACCATAATCGGTCATTATCTGATCCTTATTGCCATTCATCCAAGCTTCGTTTGGATTCGTAGCGGTACAAGTAAACGTAAGTCGGAATCTACCCTCTTGTAGTTGTTCTACTTTTGGGCCAGTCCCGACTAGTCTTAATCTTTGACTTCTATGATATGTAGGCATATGTTAGCACTTCCAGCGTCTGCGGGCTTGTCTTAGTCTTGAGTTAGGGTCTTTTGCAGCCTTAGGAAATTTTTTCATTTGACCAGCACTTCTTGCGCAGAATGACTTACGTCTTTTCGCGGCCTTACTGCCCTTCTTTACCTTACCAGTAACAGCAGTTTTTAGTTTAGAACCAGGGTTCTTTCTACGGTAAGCAGCAACGCCTTTCTTCGTCATACCAGCACCTTGCTTTGTAGGACGATAGTTACCACCCTTGCCCGTGGTTCTCCTAATTGGATTTTCTTTTCTTCTTGCCATAACTAACTCTTGCTTTAGGTGTATTCTTTACAAATTGTTTTCCCTTTGCTCCTCCAGCTTTTTTCTTGCGAGCTGTAGACGCTCTTTCAGATTGACTGAGACTCTTGGCTTTAGCCATGGGTAAGCAGCGATCTGGATTCTTTTTGTTTTTTGAGGTTCCACATGGGCCTTTGATCTTTCCGTCTGTTCCGATCCGCACCCAGTTTTGTTTTCTCCACTTTGCAAGCTCACCCATTACTTTCTCTTTTTTCTAGTTGTACTTTTCCCTTTAGCGCCTTTTGCATAGTTCGGGTCTTTGCAATACTTTGAAGCCGCCATATTTGCATATGCGGATGGGTACTTATCAAAAGTCCTACGCGCCCAGGCTTTTCCCTTGGCACAGATTTTATTTCCTTTTCTTTGAGCCACCTTTTTTACCTTTCTTTAATGCCTTAAAGTCAGCACCAGTAATTTTATTTTTTGGAGCGGCCGCACGAGCAAGTTTTTTTTGACTTGGACTTAGTTTTTTTTTAACTTTTTTCATTGTAGCCTTGCCCTTGGCTTTTGCTGCTTTTGATGGTCTTCCTACTTTACTTCCGTATGTTCCTTTTCCGTATGGCATAATTATTTATTGTTAAGATATATTTTATTTTTTTCTGAAAAATACTACAGCTAAAATACATAAACCCATAACTGCTCCTATGAAGGATGGTTCTGGAATCTGTGCAGATAACCTATAATCAACTTCGGCCCAGCTGTATTCAACACCTTCGTAAACCAATCCATCGTACTCTGATCTAGCCCATTCTGGCAATGATGGTACATAGAAATAATTTAAATTGGTTCCTGTTGATGTAATAGAATCATCCCAGTCATATACTGGTTCTTCTATTAACAAGGGTTTTGTTTGGGCTTCGTGACTCATTTTTTAAATAAAGATGTAAATATTGATGCAAATTCTCTAAACAATTTACTGATAATATTATCCTTTGGTAAGAACATCATAATAATTGATATTATACCAATGTATGAGAATGCCATGATCAGTAGATCGTCTTTATAATTTTCTAGTATATATTCTATCATAATATTGGAGAGACGTGCCTAATGGTTGAATGCGGCTTTATATCATCATTCATATTGTCAAAAGGAGTTTCTATAATTGGTAACTCAGATTTGACATTTTCTGATTTTTCACCAGAATCGGATGATGATGTTTGTTGAGTTTCTGTCTTATTTTCAGTTTTTTGTTCTTGGGCTGGCTCTTGCTTACCTTTGTTATCTTCTTGTGAACCGTTATTTTTAGATGAATTTTCTCCTTTTGATTCTTGCTCTGTTTTTTGTGACTCTTGTGATTTATCAGTATTGGAAGGCTGATCGCTTTGAGAGGATTTTTCGGAGGAAGAACTTTGTGAAGAAGCAGAGGGTACAGGTTTGGAATCCTGTGGATCAGAGGATTGAGTGGAGGTCTGTAGTTGTTCGGAAGCCGACTCAACAAAAGCCTGCGCCTCGGAGACCTTTTCTATAAGCACTACTTGACCCCAATCATTAAGCTCGTGGAAGTCAATGAAAGTGTCAATGAACCCTGGAACTTCAAAACGCTCTTCCACAACATCGTTTGCGACNTTTGCCACGAAGATTTCTGTCTGATCTACCGCAACCGTTGTCTGAGCAACTGCGGCTGTACTTACAGCAACGCTACCAGCAGTTCCTAGCTCACTAACCTTTTGTACAACTGGTAAGTCTTTTACCCTTTCAAGAAGAGACTTTTTAATTTGCTTACTAGCTGACCTAGCTTGCTGTATAGCTTCTTGAGATTGTTCAATCTCATCTTTAACATCTGCCAAACCGTCGGATTCAAGAAGAACTTCAAGTGCGTCCTTATGCTCAAGTAAGATCTTCTTAGCCGACTTCTTATCCATTTCATTTTACTTGGGAAGAGCCAAAGTAAAATCCAATAATGGATAGCAATGCTACACGGATTTCTGGCAAGATTACCATACCAGATAACTCCTTATATGATTCAAATGTAAAGAATCCTAGTATGTTTTTTTCTGTTCCTACAGTAAGGCCAGCTTCATTGAAAGCCATTATGAAAGGAACGANTACAACCGCAAATAAGATTGTAGCTACNATTCCTCTACGAACCCATACCCCGTCATTAGAACGCTTGGCGGCCAAATCAGCACTTGAATCTGCCGCACCTTGTTTCTTTATAAGTTGATCAACAGTAGCTGCTTGTTGTTGCTGCATACTGCTCATAAACTTGAATACATATCCCATGGTGCTACCAGCACCTAATCCTAATAGTTCTTCACTCATTTTCTTAACTCTTTTAATGTTTTATAAATTGAAACGATCATATATATAAGTGTAGCCAAGGCAACCGCTATGGAGGCTAAAGCATCTATGTTTTGCAAAGAAAAACTAGCTATTGTTCCAAGCCAGCCTATGGTTGCTCTGTTAATTATCTCTTCCATATTATTCTGTCGGGAATGTGACACTAGTTGTGGTAGCGGCTTGTTCATCTTCTGTTAGTTCGTATTCGTTAACAACAAGAGCGTATTTGTTTTTAGTAGTTATTCTAGGATAAGTATGATAACGAGTTCCAATCCCATTTATATGATAAGAATATCCCATTCTAGCACCTTCTGTGTCTGCTCTTGCAATTGCTTCAGCTTCTGTGTCGTATATTAAATAGTTGTCGCTCATATTATGTTATGCTATAAAAATTATCTATATCAGCTTCTATGTCAGCCTTATCGGTAGTTTTATTGTTCTCGTAAAATATAGCTTCTTGTATTTCTCCATTTGTAGCATTTGCTTGATTGAATCCAGCACCTATAACAAGATTTTGAGTTGTACTTACTCCAGCTGTTACCGTCTTAGTAACTGCAGTTCCTCCGTCTACTGAACCAGAAAGTGTAGTGCCATCTAGTGTCATAGTATTAAAATGCTGTGCATCATTAGTTGCTGTTACATCAATATTGTTAGCTGAAGCATTGTACCTAAACCTTGTTGTACTACCACCAGACTGTTGTAAAAATATACCATCTCCGCCAGCATCTCTGCTATCCATTACATTTCCAACAGATGCTTTATATACAATAAACATACCAAAGTCTCCAGATGGAGAGAATGAATAAGCTGCTTCATTAGATACATCAGATGAGCTTCCATCAACCTCTAAGAAATTATCATTACCATCAAATGTTATTGCTGGCTTACTATTTACTGTTATTAATGAACCACTTGATACAATCTTAGGTTGATTGGTTGCAGTCTCTTGAATTGCGTGTCTAAAGTTTCCACTTTGGTCAAATAGAATTTCTACAAATCCATCGTTACTACCACCAACAAACGCTTCAACTGCTCCACTAGCTACTTGATGAGCTGAAAAATTATCTTCAGCGTTATCGCTACTTCTACGAACCCGAACAACTGGCCCGTTCATTGCACCAATGTCTCGCAATGAGTAAGCTGCTGAGGCACCACCAAAGCGTCTAGCTATACCAAGGTCAGTATAGTTTCCAGCAGAGCCATCCAGTATACTCCAAGAGCCACCTAAGTTGCCTTTGAGTAAACTTTTAGCAGAACTTAGTTTTTCTGAAGACATTAGTCAGTGAACTCTGATGCTTGAACAACTGAAGCTGTGCTTCCTACTGNTACAAATAATGCTTTTTGTGCTGCGTCTTTACTCCATGTGTAAGAACGTCCAGCATATAATCTATGACCAGATGTTGAATCTGGCTCAGTGCCAGAATATGAAACGAAGCAATCTGCATCTTGAACATCAATAACAATATATTTTGTTAATGAGTTAAAGCCAGCTGCTGTCGCACCACCTTGTAAAATAGTACCACTTGTGTCATCAGATCCACTGTTGATAAGTGAGTGAGAATCAGATGTACTATTTACAGTCATAGTTCTTAAAAGAACACCACCTGTAGGTTTGGGATATAAGTTAGTTACGAATGAATTTGCCATTGTTATCTAGAATTGCGGTTTAAATGCGTTGAGAACTTTTTCTTTAAATTATTGTTGTTAGCTATTATATCAAGCTTTTCAAGCTCTTGAGCTAAATAGTTTTGAGCAGAGGCCTCTTCTCGCACTGCTTCCTCATATCTGCGCTCTATACGCAAGAAATCAGCGTACACNGAGTGCGCAATATAATAGAAAAATTCTTTAGGTATTGCAGTTGAATCATTAGTATAATCAGTAACTGCTGGCGAACCACTTTCACTTATACTTACTAATGTTAACTGCTTTTTATAAGTCACGAAAGCAGATCTGTCTGATGAGTTTGCTGTATTTAATATATTTGCACCATCTACATCAATAAAGAAATCGTACTCTAATTGAGATTGATTTAGNAAAGCTTTCTTTCTATGAATGCGAAAGAACTCTCCGATTGTGTTCTCTCCACTTTCAGCATAAGGTANAAGATTTTTGCGTTCTACNCCTAATTCATCTGAACCAGNTCTTGGTGTAAATACTTCTACATTTTCAAGTGCAACCTTTTTGTCATCGTCTGCTTCAGTAAATTGAGTTGTACCCGCACCTGTGATTCTATACTTTCCATTAGATTGAATAGCAACAGTGGCACCAGTAGCAACTATCCACGCATCACTTGCGTTCTTATATATTATTGCATTTGTTGTTGTTACACCCTGGTAAACGTTAGTATCTAACTTACCNGTATTGCCATCGTTATCCCCAAGCAAAATATAGTTTTGATTTACGGATGTACTTGTGCTTGATGTAGCGTCAGATAAAGTATAGTGAATAATATCTCTTTTCTCTGATGGTACTAAATATCTAGGCCAAGACTGAGTCGTGTTATAGGCATCCGATAATCGCCTATTAACTAATTGAAATATATTGCGATGCTCGTCTAGTGTTAATGTNCCAGCNCCTATAAGTGCNTGTATTANTTTTACTAGATTNGCGTATGTATCAGTTTGCATTATATTTTATTTGGACTAAGTTCTGGGAACTTCTTATTATAGTACTGTAAAAATTCTTTAGAATGAACCTGTTCGTGTCCATACTTTTTTGTTAATCTAAAAAACTCGCGAGCTGGCATTGTTGCCACTGGTCTTCCCAAAGTAGGGTGCGCTTTACCGCGTAACTCATGAGCTTCTTTTCGGGCTTGCATTTCGCGTTTGCCCTCTGTTTTGCGTTCAAGTTCAAAGCCAGTTAATAGCTCCTTCATAAACGCTCTGTCTACCTCACCATCTGAGTAGCGAGGAACACTTGTAATAATGTTAGGTGTTTCTGACATAAAAAAAGGGGTGGGGGCCGAAGCCCCCTTCCCGAAGATATAATTAGAAGTTTGTGCGTTTAACGCTGAATAGTACTCGCATTTTACCAGCTGTGTCTCCATCCAATGCACCAGAAGCGGTGATTGTAATGTTTCCATCAGCATCAGTTTTGAATATATTATTCTGAGCGTCACCACCGTCGTCTAACAAAGCACCAGTGTTAACATTTGTGCTTGTAGCATTAGTTGCAACGTTTGTAATGAATCCGTTGTCATCAGCTCCAGCGCCATCTGCTGTGCCATCTGGCCCAACTATGATGTTTACGTTAGAG
>FUFK010051883.1_pt1 | contig 21948 bp, 25 predicted proteins | sample 1021851 | NCBI WGS metagenome assembly FUFK01 (sample SAMEA51879418, study PRJEB19060) | metagenome
TTCATTGACTTTTACAAACTCATAATCAGTTACAAACTCCTTGCACATTTCTTCAAGAAATAATGTCGTTACATCATTTTTAAATTCTTCAAATGTACAATTAAAAGTTGAGATGATGAGAGTGTTCATTAAAAAAGGAGCTTATTGCTCTTTATTTTAAATTGACTGTCAATCTCATTCTATGAGTAGACTTTAGCAACTATTGGACCAGCTTCTTCATCAGTAAATACAGGTGTAGTTTCCCAATTTAGAAATTCACCCCATTCAGCGGCATGTTGATATATTGCTTTTGGATCATCAGTCTTTAAAACTATCCAACCCTCTAAAGAACCAGGTGCATGATATCTTCCAATCATTTCAACTCCAGGATAATCTCCCCTACCACCAAGAAATTTTTCTGCACCTTTTTGGTGATAGCCGGCCTTAAATGACCAATGCTGTACATAAAGCATTTTTTTAATTTTTATTTGCTTTCTATTACTAGCAAAAAAAAGAATTCCTGAAAATAAATATTGTTTATTGCCCCTCATTGTAGAACGACTATCATTCAAATTACTTTGTTTTGAGTTCAGGTTCATACACTGCACCATTACAAACTGCTACTGCAATGCTTTCTTTTGATGCTTTATCCAAATTTTTTAGTTCCATCTCGTATTTATCAATCCATTGAAAAGTTTTTTTAAAGCATTGATTCCAATAAAATGACCTTTTTGTGATAGGTATCAAGGAGATAAAAATGAGAACTATCGTAGTTGTAGATGTAATTACACAGTATTTGATGACTTTTGGGCCTTTATTATGTGACATAAAAAGAGGGTTTAACCTTCTAATTTTAGATCGTCTGTCAATCAATTGATTTTTATATTTTGATATTTATTTCCCATGGATTTGAAAGTAAATTAAATACAAGTGATACGACTTATATATTAATCTTGTTGACAGTAAATCTAAAATATGTTGTAAACACCCTCTTTTTTTCTTGATAAATGATTTCTAAGATTGATAAAAACGGATTCAGCTTAGTAGAAGCAGCAATAGTTCTTGCAGTTTTATCGATATTTAGTGCAGTAGCAATTCCAGCTTTTAGATGTGCTCAAAAAAAGGCAATCTCTACCGCTGCACAGATAACAATCAAGCAGATTAAAGATGAATGCGAAACAAATTATATTTATGGAATAGATAAATTTACTGCTTCTAATCCAGATAAATATCAAATTTCTGCAAGTGGATCTAATAGCTGTTCTGGGGGAACAGTTACCTTAACTCCAGAAGACATCAATTTATATCCAACATATTTTTATAAGTTTGCAAATAGTGAATTAAGTTATAACTTCAAAGGGCAAACTGGAACATCATTTATCGCATGTAATAAATTAATTTGTGGATCAAGTCAGGAGCAACCACCGATATTCAAAATTGATGATGGAAATAATTTTTTAGTTAATAATAAAGACATCATTGTCCCTGGTGCATTCATATCAAAAGGTTGCTCTACTTATGTAATAGTAAATGCAGAAACTTGGGAAGAAGGTGAATCTAATTCGCAGAAACTTGGGGGGAATTTATTAACCATAAACAATGTTGAGGAATATAAGTGGCTTCAACAAAATCTATGGTTAAATAACAAATTACTCAAGGAATCTGGAGTTTCCTCTAACAAGTCGACATTTTACTTTGTAGGTTTAAATGATGTTAAAAAGGAAGGGCAATATGAATGGTCAAGTGGACAGAAAAGTGAATTCGATGAAAATATTGGAGAACTTATACATAAACAAAATTGGCTTGCCCAACAATGGATGGCTCCAAGTAAAGACTATTTTGTGATTGGAGGAACAAATGATGTAGGGTTTACTGACTATACACAGGACTACAAACCAGAGCTATATAACGGAGTTGGAGGAGGGCTAACATGGGTTGATAATAATAGTTCATGGAATAAGCAAGGTAATGATCCGGCACCACACTATGCAATAGCGGAAGTTCCAACCTGTTAAAAAATAAAAAATATTTTTGTAATTAGGTTAAATTTTTAAAGTTCGAAATTGATTTTTCAAATAATCATATTGGATAACAAAAATAAGTAACCTATTAATCTATAAATTAATTTAGGAATGCATAAGAAAAGAGGAAAATTGAAAAACCAATAGTTTTTTATATTTTTACTTTTTTGAATATAAGAATTAATTATTAATATTAAAACACTTGAGTATAAAATTATCTTAAACAAACTACCAGCAATTAAGAATTGTTCATCAGTTCCAAAAAACGGAGATATTAAAAAATCAAATATAAGAAAGATATATGAAAAAATTGTTGATGTTTCAGAGCTTAGTATTTTGAACCCAAAAATTGATTTTTCTTTTTTTAATTTTTCTAGTTTAAAAAACATTATTTTTAATGATTTAATTAGATTAATTTAAAGTTTTTAAAGTTAATATATTTATAAATAAATTTGAAAAATTAGTATATATCTCTAAAAAAAAATCTTCTCCCAAAAACCATACAAATGAACTAGAAATTAAGATAAATGGACCAAAAGGAATTTTGTCCGATTTCTTTAATTTCTTTAACCACAAAAATAATAATGAAAATATCCCACATGAAATTATTGATAAATATATAGTGATAAATAACCCCTTATACCCTAATAAAATTCCTAGCATCAGAAATAATTTAAGGTCACCATATCCAATAACTTTTTTTTGATATATATTCTCCAATAACAAATATAAGACTGATATTGATAAGCAAATCAAAATTACAAATAAGAAATGATCAAAAAATAAAAATTTATTATAAAAAAAAGAATAAAAGCTTATTAAAATAAGGCCAAACAAAGAACCTAAATAATTCAAAGAACTTGGTAACCACAAATATCTTAAATCGAGAATTATTAAGGGTAAAAATATCGTAAAGAGAAACCAACTTGAAATAATATGATATTTGTAAGGCATTAATGGAAATATTTTTGACTCGCTTAAAGTAATTAACAAGAAAGCGATTCCAGAAAATATTTCAATGAGTGGATACTGAATACTAATCTTTGAATTGCAAGATCTACATCTTCCTCTTAAAAAAATCCAACTAAAAATGGGTATATTATCGATCCAACTCAAATCCCTTTTGCATGTAAAACAATGACTCCTTTTATCGATAACTGAAATATTTTTTGGATATCTAAATAAAATTACATTTATGAAACTTCCTATACTTATTCCTAATATAAAAACAAATATATATTCGATATGGGACATTTAATATAATTTTCTTATTGAAACTTTATAGGAATACATACATAATAGGGATCCAAATTAATCATTATTAATTGAAAAAGACAAAAAATTAAATATTTGCTTGACCAAATCATTTAACTTCTTTAAAATAATTAGAAAATTAATTAATTTAAAATGAACCCTATATTAATTAAATTTCTAAAATATGAAAAAGTTCAAAGAATTTTAAGATCTAGACCAGGAGATGAAGGTTTTAGTTTGGTTGAGCTTGTTGTTGTTATCGCTGTTTTAGCAGTTCTATCTGCAATTGCCATCCCCGCCTTCCAGGGTGTTCAGAAAAGCGCTCAAATGTCAGCGGTAAAGAATGGATTAGTTAACGGAGTAAAAGAATGTGTGGTATCAGCGGCTGTAAATGTCGGTGAGGCTGGTGCAGAAGCTTATGATAAATCTCAAGCTTTTAAAGGAGACTATTCAGGTTATACTATTACACCTACAGGTGCTTCTTGCTATGGTGCTTTTGCTTCACCAACTGACAGTGAAATGCCATGGTTTTCAATCCAATATGATGGAACTTCTGGAGTAGCAACTAAGCAATGTTTAGCGACTAAAAAAGGTTGTCCAGCAGATGGTAATTGGTAATCATTAATTTCTTGATAACAAATACTTAAAAAATTAAGAATTCCAGAATGCAAATATTATTTCATAATAAAATATGCATTTTTTTCTAAACTTATTTATTTTCTTATTAGGGAGCTTATTAATACCAGCTCATTCTATAAATAGAAATAATCACACAGAAAAACCTTTTTTAATAAACTCTAATAATTTAAAAAAAAGAGTTAATTATTTAAATTTTCTAACATCTAATAAAAAAGAAAACTCAGAATATTTCGAAAAGCTCCCAAGTAGAGATTTAATTAAAACAAAAACTTCAATTGGTAAGCAAGATCCTTTTTCTTATGGGGAAAATATTAATAACAATACTTTCAAAGGATTCTACTTCTTGGGAGTTATCTCAGCGTATGATACAGATTATGCACTAGTAGAATATAAAAATAAAATTGGTGAAATTAAGATTGGAGATATTGGAGGTAAAACAACTATGTATTTACCAGATAATTTTAAATTAAAAGAAATAAATCCAGATATTCCACAGATCGTTATAAAGTCTAATGAGAAAGAGTATAATTTAAATTTAAATTAGATTTTATTATATAAATCTTGTCTCTTTGAAGTTATATAATAAAAATATATGAAATTAATACTTAACTATTTAGTATGCATAATTTCAAAAGTAATTTTTATTTAATTATTAGAGAAAATAAAGGGTTCTCTTTAATAGAAGCTGTAGTTGTGTTATCAATATTATCTACATTGTCATTAATATCGATACCTAAAATCTTAACGTCTATAAAATTAAATAGAATAGATGAAGCAAAAATGTTGATGGATTCTTACGCCTCCGAATGTCTGGAGGGTTTCAGGCTTGGAAATCAATTATCAACATTTTCCCCTCAAACTTTTTCAGAAAAAAAAGTTAATACTCTTGGATATACAAAAGATCCCAATTCAAACTGTTTAAAATTTAGCCTTAACCCCTTGAAATCTAATAATAATTTGGCGTTTCAAATTGATTTCATGATAGGACCAGAAACTGGGACATTAATAAAAACAGCCACTCCTTCATCAGAATCAGCAAGTTTGAAATCATGTGAAATGTGGGCTGGAGACTTATGTTCATCAAGTGGAGGTTTAAAATCAAATTGGGAATCTATCTTTAATACTGAAAATAATAAAATCATATGTGAGTCTAATTTTTATAATTGGAAGCAATCACAACCATCTGGCAGCTCTAATACTTGGGATGACTTTACACAAAGTTGTACCAAAACTTTATGGGTTCATAAAAACTATGTAGCTGATTCTGAGTCCAAATATCAAAAAATTAAATCAAATGAAGAATGCAGTGCTTCAAAGAAATTATTTTCTACATACACTGGCGAAAAATACATCCCTCAATGTAATCAAACCTATTACTTTTACAATGGTATCGATATGGGTTCAAAAGATTTGATGCAAGTAAAATTGATCGAGGATCAAGAAGCATCATGTAAGGTAAAGAGGGAAGAGAAAAGAGTCTCTAGTCCTAATGGTAAACAGCCTGGGGAAGCTTTATCAGGTGAATGTGGTAACTCATATTGGATATGCAATCAAAAGATTCTTACAACTCTTGATCAATGGAAAGAGTCAGACTGCTTTGCTAGTTTATAAATTATGGAAATAAATAATATTAAAGTTAAGCCAATAAGAACCTTGATTGATAAATATTTTTCCTTGCAGTGGTGCAGAGATAATTTAGTTGTTCCAATTGGAGTTGAACCTTCACTTCCTCCAGACAAAGGAATAATAACAATTGCTGTAGCGAATATTATTTTTCTAGGAACTATCGGTCAATCTATTAAAGAAAGATTAAGTTCTTCAAACTATAAATGTAAATATGTAGAACTTTCTTCAGAAGACATTGAACAAATCCTTGACTTGGCAGTTGAAGAAAGTTTTATTAGTGGTGAGCAAGTAGATATTACAGAATTCACAGAAGATGCTGTACTAGCAGCCCTAAGAGATAGTTCTGAATCAGAGGATGATCAAGATTTTCTTTTAGAGTTTGATTCTATTGAAGAGGAAAATATTGAGGAAAATATTAGTGATATTACTGATGAGATGTTAAATAGTAAAACGCAAAGAGCAGCTGGTTTAATTCTTATAAACGCTTGTAAAACAAACGTTTCAGATATACATATCGAACCAAATGAATCTAACTATAGAATAAGGGTTAGAAAAGATGGCGTCTTGCAAAAATTTCTATCTTTGCCTACCAGTTCTGGAAGACAACTTATGGCATGTCTCAAAAATATGGCTGAGATGGATATTGCAGAAAGAAGAGCTTCCCAAGATGGGAAGATTTTAAGGAAATTTGAAAATAAAAAAATTGAATTTAGATGCTCAACTGCTCCAGCAAAACATGGGGAAGGAATGGTTTTGCGAATCTTAAATAGTGATTCTTCAATATTAAATCTTGATACTCTTATCCATAATGAACAAGTAAGAGCTGATTTTAGAAATATAATAAATTCTTCTAATGGAATAGTGATTGTATCTGGACCAACTGGTTCTGGTAAATCAACAACACTCGCTTCTGCCCTAAGAGAGATAGATAATGGAGAATTAAAGATTGTTACTGCTGAAGATCCAATTGAATATGACTTGGGAGGTGATATTATGCAACATCAAATTAATAGGGCAAAAAAGCAAACATTTTCTAATTTTCTTAGAACATTCTTACGACAAGATCCAGATGTGATTTTAATTGGAGAGACAAGAGATCCTGAAACAGCCGAATCATCAATGGATGCAGCCGAAACTGGCCATTTAGTTTTTACCACACTTCATGCAAATACTGCATCAAGTTCATTAGTAAGACTATTAGATATGGGTGTTCCTGAATATAAAATTAATTCATCAATTAGAGCAATACTTGCTCAAAGACTATTAAGGAAGGTTTGTCCTCATTGCAGTGTTAAGAGACCAATAAGTCAAAATGATTCTGATTTAATGAATATAAAACCCAATACAACAATAAGATATGCAACCGCATTATCTGCTGAAGAGAGAGAAAAAAGAAAAAAGGAAAATACCATTTGTAATACATGCAATGGATCTGGTTACAATGGAAGAATTGGTACTTATGAATTTCTTCCTATCAGTAGAGATATTCAAATAGCTTTAAAAGAAAAAAAATCTGATTCAGAAATCCAAAATATTGCTATAGAAAATGGGATGTTAACACTTGCATCTTATGGAAAGAAATTAATAATAAGCGAGCTCACAACGGTTAATGAAGTATTAAGGGTCTGCAAAAACTAAAGATGTCAATAATAAGAGAAATTTTAAAGCACGCTATAAGGATTGGGGCTTCAGATATTCACTTAGAAGAAAATTCTCCAATTGCGATGAGAGTCAATTCTGAAATAAAAATTAGTTCTCAAAATCTTAGCACCATGGAAATGGGTGAACTATTAAATGAATTACTAAGTGAAGAAGAGCTTAATAAATTCAATAAAACTTCCGATTTAGATAGTTCATTGGGTTTGGAGGGGCTCTCAAGAATAAGAATTAACGCTTACAAAGCAAATGATAAAAAGTGCCTGACATTAAGAATTTTGTCAGATAATATTCCCGAATGGCAAAATATTGGATTACCAAAAGAATTTATAAAATTAGCAGAAGTGGAAAAAGGATTGATTTTATGTACAGGACCAACAGGTTCTGGCAAATCAACTTCTTTAGCTGCCTTTATAAAATACATTTTAGATAATCAAAAAAAACACATTATTACAATAGAAGATCCAATCGAATATAAGTTTTCTCATTCAACAAATTCAATTATTCATCAGCGGGAAGTTGGTTCAGATACCAATACTTTTTCAAGTGCATTAAAGGCCGCTTTAAGAGAAGATCCAGATGTAATTTATATTGGAGAAATGAGAGATCTGGAAACAATTCAATTAGCCATGACTGCAGCTGAAACAGGACACCTCGTTATCGGAACATTGCATACCTCATCAGCATCTAAAACTGTAGAAAGAATAGTTGATGTATTCCCTGGAGATCAGCAAGAACAAGCAAGGCTTCAAGCCTCAACCGCAATTCTTGGCATATTTTCTCAAACTTTATGCAGAAATACAATTGGCAAAAGATGTCTTGCTTACGAATTGATGATTAATAATATCGGAATAGCAAACTTAATTCGTGAAAGAAAAATAAATCAAATTTACTCAACTATTCAAACCAACACCAATATAGGTATGAAGACTCTTGATCAATGTTTAGTCGAATTAATTAATAAAAAAGAGATAACATTAGAGGAAGCTTTAAAAAAATCATCTAATAAAAAAGAAATAAATTCATTACTTAAATTAGATCTAAATTAATGGCGGAATATAATCGAGCTGATTTAAAAAATGATATTAACAAAAATAAATTTGAAAAAGAATCTAATTCTGCTTCCAATAGTTTTTTTTCTATATCTTCAAGTAATAAACCTAACAAAAAATTAAAAATTTCACTTAGTTTAAAGTTAGTATTCTTTCGTCAGTTATCAGTAATTCTACAAAGCGGTTTACCTTTAACTCAAGGGTTAGATCTATTGTCTGAAAACCTGAGTAATAAAAAATTTGCTTTTTGTATAAAAGATATATCTAGTCAATTAGGTACAGGTGTTGAATTATCAAATGCCTTCAAACAATATCCCAAGATTTTTGATCCCATAGTAATAGGACTAATAGAAGCAGGCGAAGCAGGGGGGATTTTAACAAAAGTTCTCAATAGAATCGCACTTTTATTAGAAGCTCAGGGCAAATTAAAAAGTCAAATAACTGCTGCCCTTATTTATCCTGTGATATTACTATTCCTAGCACTTACTGTAAGTCTCGCATTGTTAATATTTATTGTTCCAACTTTTGAGGAATTATTTCAAGGCCTGGGTGCTGAATTGCCTGCTCTTACACAATTCATGTTGGATCTATCAAGATTAGTTACGAGTATAAATTTTCTAATTGGTGCCCCTATTATTTTATTTATCATGTTTTATTTATTTAATCTTTTCTATTCTTCAAAAATCGGGAGGTTATTTATAGACTCTACAATTTTGAAAATCCCTCTTTTTGGAGATTTAATTACTAAAACCGAACTTGCCTCATTAAGCGATACCCTATCAACACTAATAGAGTCGGGTTTATCCATTACAGAATCTTTAGATAAATGCATTATTATTTCATCAAATCAGATAATTAAAAATACTATTACAAAAACAATCGTGCTAGTGGAGGGAGGACAACTATTAAGTTACTCATTTGGTTCTTCAAATGTTTTGCCAAAATTATTTATCTCTATGGTAAAGATAGGTGAAGAGACTGGTGAATTATCTTTTATGATTGAAAAATTATCTACATTTTATAAAAGAGAAGTTGATGAAGCTGTTACCGTATTAACTAAAGCAATGGAGCCAGCAGTTATATTTGTTGTAGCTGGAATAGTTGGAACTATAGTGGTTTCTTTATATTTGCCTATGTTTTCTCTTTTGGATGCAATTGGATAAAAAATATGGAGGTTAGTTATATATCGTCCAAAAAGTCAGTATTAAATTTAAATTTAGTTTCCCTATTATTATCCATTTCTGATTTATTATCTATATCTTTATCAGAAACTTTCAATTTAGATTCATTTGGACTATTTTTAGCATTATTTTTTTTGCTAACATTTCCAGTCTTGATATTTAATGTTTTTTTTACGAGGCTTGAAATATTATTAGGTTTATTTTCCTCAATAAACTCTAAGGAATTATTTGTAGATGATATACAATCTTGCTTGTTTAGCAATCCATGGCCTAACCCAAATATTCTCTCAAAATTTGAATCGTAAAATATTTCTTTAGCATATTTGATTTCTCCAATACAAGAGTTCCCATTAGGAGAAATCAAGTAAGTCTTTGATTTTAATAATTCGCTTAATAATTTGCAAATATTTGGATGAGAACTATTCCCACCATAAAGAATAATTTTGAAATTATAGTCAAGATCCTTGTCAGTAAAAAAATTATTGGTGACTCTTTTTACCTCATTAGCTAATACCTTTAAATCTAATTTTGAAATAGGTAGATAAGCCTCATTTAAAACTATATCCTTTTTCATAATTTTCTTTGGGAATTCTTTTATTGAAGAAAGTCTATTTGTATAAATTGGACCAAATTCATCTAATAAGGTGAAATTTGTACAATTATCATTCAACTCTAAAAATATAAGAAATTGATTTTTCAAATTTGGCTCAATTAGATATTCGAAGTTTATTAATCTCATCAAAGAATTAAAAGCAACTTCTACATAAACCAAATCCAAGCCAGCAATTTTGCATGTACTTTGAAGATTATCAATAGACTGCTTTGGAGCGGCCACAAATAAGAAAGTATTGCAATTCTTTGTTTTATTAAGCTGATATGAGGTCTTATAAATATTAAATTCTGTCTGAATAATGGATATCGGAATTTGTATTAATGAAGTGGGATCCATCAAATATTCATCAATTTTGTCATCTTTAATATGGTCAGGTATCTCTATTAAACGGGTGAATACTGCATCAGGAGATAAAACAATAGCAGCCTTATTTATAAATATCTTTTCCTCTGATAAAATTTCGGAAATGAATAATCCCATTTTTTCAGGATCATTTGGTATTCCTTTATCTATAGATTCTTTAGGAATATCTTTACGAATAAGATTCTTAAAATTAACCGTCCCATTTGAGTAAAAAATCTCTGCTATTTGTAAATAATCAAACCCAAATTCTAAACATATATAATTAGCGGAAACTTTCTTCCTAATATTGAGAATCACATCTTTCAGAGAATCTATATTCAGATTCTTTTGAATGTCTTTTAACATAACTAATCTCAACAAAAAGTGATTGGCCTACAAACTAATCTTCTTACAGGCTTAGACTTTGGATTTATTTTATCAGGGATTGCATAGAAAATATAGAAACCAGGTCTTGAATTTATTTCTTCATTTACTAACTCATAAAGATTACTCTCTCCAAGAGAAGTAGAAAATAAACAAAATTTATAGTCTTTTGATATACCTTCAAATTTTCTTAATGGTAATTGCCAAAGTCTTTCATCATTACCAGAGGGTAAATAACTGCAAGGAAGAGATTCTATAAATTCTTTATTATATGATGGCTGGGATATAACATTAGCCCAACTTTCAAGTGCCGATAAAATGTATTGTTCTTTTTGAACCCATACTTTGTTATCTTCAGAATAATTTTTATTAACTTTTAAATGAGTTTTAAAATATTTTGTAATTAAGGAAAAAGTGCTAAAAAAAATAACCATCACCATAAGAGCTAGTGTTACTTCAGCTAAAGTCATCCCTTCATTAAATTTTTTTAATTTTTTTTGATTTATCAATTTCTAAAAATTAATGTTTTTTAAATCATTCTCTAATGATTTTAACTCTTTCTCACTATAACCAGAATTTCTAATTAATAATTTTTCTTCTATCGTTAAAGACTGCTTGCCTACATCTTTCTGGCTTTTACTGCTAATACCAATACTTACTACGAGGCATATCGTAGCAATTGAAGCAATTAAAATTCCATAAAAAGCTTCAATCATTTTCAGAAATTATAATCATTAATCTCAAAATCGCAAAGAATTTGATTTTTAAGCACACAAGAATTTAAAAGATATACATTTGGATAAAGTGAAGATGTTTTTATAAGAATTCTGTGTTCACCGTTTGTTAACACACAAGAATTAATAAGATCAGGATGATTTGAATTAGTTTTAGAGTCAACTATATATTCAGTTCCTGCCAAAGCTGCGATTCCAGAATCATCGAAAGAAAGTGCATTATTAAAATTTTCAATTTTATATTTCACATTAAAACAAACATCATTACCAATCCCTAGGTTAGTATTATTTGATTCTAATATTTTTAAGATATGCTTATCTACCAATTGTGATTCTGATGAAATATATTCTGATTTATAATAATTGGTTGAATAACCCTGATTAGTGAACAATAAGGAATGTTTAGTTATTAAAAGTATCCAACCCAACATCAATACTCCAAGGCTTGTATATAAAGGAGTCATTATAAGTAAATTATGCTATTAATCATCAGAAATCTCAACCCTCCCAAATGCAGATAATTCAGTTTCATATTTAATATTACTATTATATTCTTTGAAAAAATCAGATAATCTGTCGATCTTGAAATCTCCAATTAATACAATATTCTCAGTCGATTCAATATCTCTAATAAATTCAAGTATTTGTTGAAAGGAGCCTTCAAGTTTAATTTTTATTTTATGCTTCTCTATTTCAGGTTCTAGTAATTCTTGATTATTAAGATTCAATTGTTTATTGTCAATACTTATTTGTGGAGTTTGTATATTTTTAGGAATTAAATTTGTTTGAAAATTATTAGAAGCTTTTTTCTTTTCTTTATATTCAACTATCTCTATAGGTTCTAATTCCACAATATTAATATTATTTCTTACTGCCAATAGATTTAGTAAAGCTACAAAAGTATTTAAATTATCAGTACCTGCTATTAACTTTATCAATAAGTTCCTTTTATTTTGAAGATCTTTGAATTTATCCAATGTTAAATTGAATTCTTTTTGAAGTGTTATAAGCTTACTTTTTTTTAATTTTGAAACACTTATTTCTTGGCTAAGTAAAAAATTATTTCTGATAGTTGGTAAAAATAAAATTGATATTATTCCACCTGATAAAAATAAACCAATAAGAATATATATCAATATTATAAAATTATCTGAATTAATTTTTCTTAATTTCTCAATATTTTTTTCTCTAAATTCTTTATTTTTAATATTTTTTAGGTTTTTAATAATTTCGAAAGATTTTTCTAAAAATAATTTTAATTTCAATTTTGAGAGATTTTCACTTCTCTTTTTTTTAAGTTTTTTTATTAAATCTAAATAGGATCTCATAATTAAATTAGAAATATATTTTTAAAGTTTGGATTATTTTATTCATTTTATTATTTCATTTTTTTTCAATAATTCAATTCTTCTAAATAAGCCCTGCGATCCGATAGCACTTAAATAATTTTTATTTATCTGCTCAAAATCACTTTTTATAACTCCTCTAATAAAAAAAGTAATAAATTTGGAATCTTGGATATCCGAAATTCTTTCAATTTCATTAGCACTTAACAATTTTACGCTGTCTGCATCAATAAAACGTGAATCCATCAGCTGAATTAAGAATATATTTATCAATTCAAGACCATTTACATTTTCAACAATTCCCTTAATTTCAAGATCATTATTAATAACACTTAATTGAGTTAAAGTTATGTATTCAGGAATTATATTTCTTAATTCACTTAGCATTGCAGATCCCGATTTAATATTAATTATAGATTTTGCAAGCTTTTCAATAGATTTATTAAGATCTGCAATTTTTAATTTAGAGGTATTTATATCGCTTAGATATTTATCATGTTTTTGAACATCTACTAATAAATTATTTCTTTGATTTATAAGAATGAGAGATTGAATTAGAGGTAAAAATGATATGCCAATAGAAAAGATAATAATAGAAAGACAAATAATTAATCCTTTCCTTTTTGTACTTTTATTTGATTTTAATAGTATTAAATCTATATTATTTGTCTTTCTTCGTTTCTTAAATAGATCTTCCCTATTTTTATTATTTTCACTGAAAATTACCATAATAACTATTTCTCTACTAGATTTTTATATGTATTTTCTTCATAATTTTCTTGATTATAAATACCATTATTTATGACATTTGGCGTAACTAATATTATAAGTTCATTCTTCTTGATTCCATTAGACTTTTTTCGGAATAAAGGACTTATCAATGGAATATCACCTAGAATTGGCACTTTTGCATTTGACTCTGTAAAAGTATCTGAAAGAACTCCTGTTAGAACTAATGTATTTCCACTTTTGACTCTAATAGAACCAGTATCCACTCTACGTACACTAAGAATATTTACTGATCCACATGTGCCAATCTCCATTGTCTTGGATATGGAAGATAACTCTGGACTTAAACTAAAACTAACAAAATCATTCTTGTCTACTTTATGGACTTTTGCTCCAAAAGTTAGTCCTGCAGTTCCAAATTCTGCTTCACAAGAGGGTGGAGCACCATTCTCGCCAGCAGTAACTTTATAGTTAGTTATTACTTTTGTACCCACAGTTAGAAATGATTCATTGCCATAAGGTCTACCAATTGATGCACTAGAAAAAGCATCTCCCTGAGAGGAAACCTCTTGGCCACCAGTTATTTGATTTTTACTTTCACTTAGTATCATTGTGGGAGAGGCTAAAACTTTTGTACTTTCAGAGGTGAGTTTAAGTTTTAACCAATTTAGAAAATCAAAATTGGTAGCATTATTTAAAGAGATTTCCCCAATTTCTCCTTCCTTAATTTGCCAAGAACTAATATCTCCTAAAGCTAAGTTAAGATTACCTTCAGAATTAAGTATGTATGCTGTTGGGTTATTCATCTTGACCCCAAAGCTATTATTTAATTCATCAAGTTCTTCAAGATTAACATCAAGTATTTTTACAGTCATCGCGACTTGTTTTTGGCTCTCATCTAGCTGAAACAAATATTCTTCTGCAAGACTTACTATTTCTTCACTCCCAATAAGAGTAATCGCCTCTAATCTTGAGTCACTTGTGCCAATTAATCCTTTTAAGGGCCCTTGGTTAGCTCCATAGGATTTCACTGATGAATCTTTATTAAAACTTTTCTCTACAGTTGATTTAACCATTGCTCCTGCTTCAGAGATATATACTTTATTGATAACAGCTCCAAGGCTTGCTAAATAATCTGCTGCTGAAGATGCAGAAGCATGATTCATTTTATAAACTTTTGAAATTTCATAGTTAAATCCTTTTTCTAAAACCTCTTCCCCTACAAAAATAATATTATTTTCTTTTTTACCCTCCCATCCTGCTGCCATTAATATGCTATTTAAAGCAACCTCATAATCTTGATTTTTAAAAGAAATAGTTATCTTATTTTTCATATCCTCTTTTTTTTCATCCTTATTAGGTACATAAACAAAACTGTAATCACCAATCTTAGATAAAAACATTAAAGCATCAATTGGAGGAATATCTTTAACTGATAATGTTACTTCCGGACCATCAACTTCTACATAACCTTTTCTTTTTATTTTTAATATTTTTGAACTATCTTTTTTTTTGTTTGAAATATCATTTTGAACTATTCTATTTTTATTGGAAGTTATAACAGGAGCATCTTTATAGTTTTCGTGAATTGCTGATTTAGAATTACTAAAGCTCAAACAGTAGAAGACTGTTATGAGAAAGAACTTTAAAAATGACTTTTTAGAAATTGAGTCCAAAAATATACTTTAGTACGCTATTTCTAATTATAGAAAAATGTAGTTCAACCAAACATTAATACCTAAATAATTAAACAAATTTATAAAAAATTACTAAATCATTAGTCAATTAAAATAAAAAATATTTAAGTAAATATACTAAGAAATTATTCAAAAATTTTATTTTAATAAGATTTTTAGGAAAGATAATTAATTTTATTCATAGTTTATTCCCAAATTAGAGTGAAATTTAATCCATAAAGATTTTTTAAATATATTTATTTTGCATTTTTAGATTTATTAGAAATCGAATAAAAATTCCTGTAATACAAAAATTTAAATGATTAATTATTTGTGATGAAAATTAATTAATTTATGATTTATTTATTTATTTAATTTCTTAGGAGTTTTTTAATTATCTATTTTTTCGAAAGCTTAATTATTTCAATATCAGTGAACGAGATTTGAATTTTGAAATTTTTATAAGATCTAGAAAAAGAAAAAGATTAAAAGTTAAAAAATTTCTCTCATAAGAAAATATAGCTTAATGAGAATAAGTTAAATTAACCTAAAAGGTATTTATCATTTGATAAAGTTTCTAATTATGAAATAGTTTTTATTTATAGTAATATCATTTACCTTCTAACATCTTGTACTAGTGATAATGACTTATATATTACAAGTGAAGACTATCTTTTTTCTTTAACTAAATATAACGCTCTCATAAGTTGTGGAGGGAAATCGCAAATTTTTGAAAATGAAGGAGAGGAAATCATAAAAATTGAAATAAATGACTCTAACAAATGAGGACAAAATTTTTCCAATTCACATTTGTAGAGATAAATAAAAAATGAGGTAAATACAGGATTATTAATTGCTACCCAAGTGAAATTCCAAAAGATTAGATAATAAAAACTATTAAGACTAATTATTAATTAAATTAATAGAAGATTTTTGAAAGAGCCAATTTCGTATTAAGAAAGAATAGAAGATATAAAGAAAATAACATTTCCAATAAAAGCTAGAAATAAGTTCTCAATTTAAAAAGAGAGTATGAGAAAACATCACTTTTTACTTGTTTTAATAAAGATAAGGTGACAGTATTCGAATCTGCAACCTGAGGCTCCCAAAGCAGTAACCCAACTAATTACATATTGAAATTTCTACAAGTCCTTTAACTTCTCCTTTTTTTGTTGAGACATCAAGTTCCCACCATTCTTCCTGAATATCATTCCAAGTTCCATTATCCCAGCCAATAACAGAGTGATTTTCTTTCCCATTCATGTTATCTGGCTGATTAGTACCCCAATTTGTATAACTAACTTCTTCTCCATTTATCCATTTCCAAGTTCCTTCTTTTTCCCCATCTGTTATCCCAATCATAATTCCTAAACCTTCTGAAGCCCCTGTATTGATTTGGTCAAAATTTTCAAATATAAAATCATTTTCTGCTTGACTATTTATAGTCACTAAATTACCACCTAGTGCTAAAGCATTTTTTTGTGCCTCAGACCAAGATGGTCCTTCTACTAAAACATAAGCTGAACATCCCCATTCTTTATATGTATTTGGAACAACAAATTCTTGATCAAAAGTTAAATTTTTTCCATCATCAATTTTAAATATCGGTGGTTGCTCCTGACTTGATCCACAAATTAATTTATTACATGCGATAAATGATGTTCCAGTTTGCCCTTTGAAGTTATAACTTAATTCACTATTTGCAAACTTATAAAAATATGTTGGATATAAATTGATGTCTTCTGGAGTTAAGGTAACTGTTCCCCCAGAACAGCTATTAGATCCACTTGCAGAAATTTGATATTTATCTGGATTAGAAGCAGTAAATTTATCTATTCCATAAATATAATTTGTTTCGCATTCATCTTTAATCTGCTTGATTGTTATCTGTGCAGCGGTAGAGATTGCCTTTTTTTGAGCACATCTAAAAGCTGGAATTGCTACTGCACTAAATATCGATAAAACTGCAAGAACTATTGCTGCTTCTACTAAGCTGAATCCGTTTTTCTCCGCTTTCCTCAATAGCTTTTAAAAGTAAATAATGTACATACTATATTTTATACAAGATATTTTTAAAATTTATTTTTTAACTCTACAACCTCTATTTTTTTTATGAAATGTAGTGGTCAAATTTAATTAAATTTGATTCTATAAGTAAAAGGTTTTTTTATTATTCAAATCTCATTTTTTTCAAAGAAGTTTTGTTATAAGCTCTTTACTGTATTTCAGATTTATCAATAAAAAAATATTTTGATAAAAGTAATTAATAGTGCTGATAGAGCTAAAAAAATTTAAAATTTAATCTTTCTTGTAATCGTCATCAATATCTTTTCCAAAACCCTGGCAAGTTCCTTTGGTAAATTTTTACTTCTATAGCTCAATCTTCTTATTCCTAAAAAAAATTAGAGGAAAATAATTGAATTAAGGCACAATCTTGCTCTTGCAATATTGTTTTTTTCTTGATTAGCCATTTAATTTTTATCTACTACTTCTCCTCCGTATTCCCTAGCTATTACATCTAAGCACCTAAGAATTTCTTTATTGTTTAATAGGTCTGTTTGCTCCAAATAATTAAGAAGAGTTCTTATTTGTTCTATGGTATTTTCTTCTAATTCCTTCATTAGTAATTAATTGCCATTTGCTAATAAGGATAGCAACTATAAAATTTTTCTCTGGTAACGTTTAGATTTTCTTGAATTTATTTTCAAATAAGAAATGCAAAGTGTAAGCGGTATATCTCTTTGTAATTCATAATAACTTTTGCTTTTTTTGCGGATATTTTTATATTTGGATAACTTTGGAGAATATCCAGCAAGCTTTACAAAAAAAGAGGTAGTTATTTCATTAGTGATATGTTTTCGATGAGTTTTCTAGTAATCGATTCAATTCGATAAGTTCTTCTTTAGTAAATTCACGATATTTTCCTGTTGGTACGTCTAACTTAATATTCATAATTCTTACACGTTTTAATGACCTTACTCTATAGCCTAAGGAATCACACATTCTTCTAATCTGACGATTAAGTCCTTGAGTAAGTATGATTTTGAATTTCTTCTGACCTAATTGTTTTACAAAACAATTTTTAGTTATCGTGTCTAAAATTTCAACTCCATTACTCATCCTTTGAATAAAGTCTTTATTAATCGGCCGATTAACACTTACGATGTATTCCTTTTCATGATTATTTCTTGATCTGAGTATTTTATTTACGATATCTCCATCATTAGTTAAAAAAATTAATCCCTCACTTGGCTTATCCAATCTTCCAATGGGGAAAATCCTTCTAGGGTATTTAATGAAATCTATTACATTATCGGGTTCTATTTTTCTATCAGTTGTGCAAACAATCCCAACTGGTTTATTAAAGGCTAAGTAAATATTTTTTTGTTTTGTTGACTTAATTATTCTTTGACCTTTAACTTCTACTTGATCCCCTTCTTCTACCTTGGTACCAATTTCTGTAATTTCACCATTAATAGTTACTTTACCATCTTCAATTAATCTATCTGCTGCTCTTCTAGAACAAAAACCGACTTCACTTAAATATTTGTTTATTCTTGTACTCATTTTGGATATTTACTTTTTTTGCATTAATTATTGATGTCTATATATTTTAAATCTATTGTCAATCAATAAAAAGCTTTTCCTAATTCCCCAAGTGATTTATATTTATCTCTTTTTTTATGCCACTTATTTAAATCATGATCACTGACTTATCTAAAAAGGATATTTTTCCAAATAATCAGCAACACAAATTCTAGAAATTGGGTTTAAATAAATAAAAACTTACAAAAACACTCCTAATAGTAACTTTTCATTTATTTCCAAGTTTTCATGTCAGTTGTACCTTGTGATCTTTGCATCCAAGAATATTTCCAAGTACCATTTTCATTTTTAAAAATGCAAGTATAAGTTGAAAGATCTTTATTTTGATTTCCTTTATAACTGAATATTTCACTTAAGGTAAATACTGCATAAGCTATGTCACCATAAATTTCAATTTTATGGGTTTTGACTAGTGTTGATGACTCTGAAACTTAGTCTTTACTATTAAACATTCCTACTAATCCTTTTGCAGAAATTGGATTTCCACTTGGTCTGACAGCTAAAAAATCTTCAGTTGCATTTGGTATTAGGAAAGAGGAATCTTTGCTATTTTCGTATCCCTCTATTAAATCTTCAATTATTTTAGTATTTTCATTAAAAAAAGTTAATTACTTTTAGATCAACTATCAATTTAGGACTGAAATTTAAGACCTAGGTCTCCTTTTCCCAAACTTCTTCAGTTTTCCTCCAACCCTGGGAAAGTAATCTTTCATAAATTTCTCTAGCTAAATCTATATCTACAGAAACAGTTGTTGTCATTACAGGAAGTTCTCTTCCAAATACGCCAACTATTTTTCCAGTATCTACAAACATATACTCGAAAACCCCCTCAATACTCTTATCATTTTTTTTAAATCTTTTCACTTCTGTTCTTTTAGGATTNATCAACCAATAAGATTTAGACATAATTTTATATTTGCTCTAACTTTTTGATTTTCTGGTTCCTCCATAAGAATATTGGCTTTCTCTTGAAACAAGATTCCAACAATGTTTACAGCAAAAAATCCAATTTTTATGTTTTATAGATTTCACCCTGTAATGGATTACATCTATTTTATTGCATAAATCACACTCTTTCATTTATTTAGANAGNNTTTGGTTAAGGTATTTGGCATATAAAACATTATTTATGCGTTGGCTAATAGGAAGATAAGTCATCAATATTAGAATTTCTTTAGTCAAATCAAAAAAATAATCAATAATATCCCAATACTAAAAATAAAGCTCTATCTCTGTGATTAAATAGGCATTGAATTTAATCCTTCAGTAATGCCAAATTAGTCAAAATAATCCACGGCAATAAATAATTCCTATTATTAAAGTTACTTTCATTAGTATGATTTTTATTTAAAACAAACTCATTTGATCATTTTCTTTTTTCTTTAAATCTTCTACCAGCCATCCATGGGGTGACCATCCCATCAAAATTGGATGTAAGCCTTTTAATTCATAAGAATCTTTAACTTGTTCTGTCCATTGTTCTTCATACCCATAAGGAACTACAACAGGCATACGATGATGTAAAGGTTTAACTAAAGAATTTGGTTTAGTTGTTAAAACACAACAACTCTCAAGTTCAGTGCCATCAAGTGAGGTCCACTTACTCCAGATTCCTCCCAACCAAAAAGTCTCATAATTCTCTTTTCGAATTCGATACTTTTTTTCAAAAAACCCACTAGCTGGTATTAAGCACCTTTTATGTTTCCAACTTCCTCTAAATAATTTTTTTTCTTCTACGGTTTCTGATCTTGCGTTAAATGGTCTTGGTCTCTCTTTATCAAATGGATCTTTAGCCCAAGCAGAAATAAAGCCCCATGACATAAAAGTAGTTTTAATTCTGCCTTCGTTTTTAATTACAAGAATAGGATCAGATGGTCTAATTAAACTTTGAGTCTCGTACTTAGAATCAAGTCCTTTTGGATAGTCTTTTTTCAAAACCTCTGGCAACTTCGCAAACTTAGTTTTCAGCTCAAATCTTCCACACATTTTTTAAAATCTTTCAAAAAAATATACCTAACCTAATTATTTTAAATACCTAACCTAATTATTTTAGTTTGACTGTCAATAAAAGAATAAAAAAATCCTATTTTATTTCGATCATAAGAATTTATTCATTTAATGATTAAGAGAAAATATAGATCCTATAAAGCTTCCTCAAATTTATTTTTAATTTTCCACAATAAAGTTATGACAGATCCAATTCTTTATTTATCTATGTTTTTGGGACTTGGAGGAGTTTACGTATTAATCTCTTCTTTCCATGATGATGATGATGNTGATGATGGATGGAGAAANATNTNTTATAAGCTCAGAAATACTAACTTAGCTAGTTAATTAATTTAATCTTAAATACTTAAGAGTTGTTAAAGAATATTATTGTCAGTTCGATTTTTATTGTTAACTAATCCATAAATACATAAAAGTGGATTAACTATCAAAATAATCAAAATGGAGGGGGTGGACCTCCATCAATAATTGAACCAGCATCAAAAGTATTAAATTGAGCTACTGCTATAAAGCAAAACATTAAAACTATTTCACCTAATAAAACTTTTCTTAAAGAAACTCTATCTTTTCTAAAACTACAAATAATTAATAAAAAACCAATTCCCAATTTACTTGCTGCAACAACATCAGCAGTGCCTCTTACAAGAAGCAAAGTTTCACGTGAAGCATTGCCCGCAATAGTTTCTACAAAAAAAATTTAGTAGGAAAATAATTAATGCCCCCAACAGTATATGAAGTACCCTGTAGTTTTTAAAATATTTTTTAACTTCATACTAAAAAAAATTAATTACCTCATATGTTAATTCGACTATCAATGTAAAGTTTGTTAATCATTTTTTTTAAAATTATTTCTTATGTTTAGCAGATAATCTTATAGAGATATTAATCATATATAAGTTATTCAAATCTTCTTAGGTAATGGATTTTACCAAATAAGTTTGAGTGTTTTTAAATGAATATTTTAGTCTTTGAGAAGCCTTTAAAAAGTACTATTTCTTGAAATAAACATTGACAAGACATTCATAAAAAAAACTTCTATAAATCATTAACTTCATTTATACATATGTTCCTAACAAACAAAACTCGTTTAAAAATTAAGGAGA
>FUFK010042250.1_pt1 | contig 21945 bp, 15 predicted proteins | sample 1021851 | NCBI WGS metagenome assembly FUFK01 (sample SAMEA51879418, study PRJEB19060) | metagenome
AATTTATAGATGAAAGGATCCTTCATTTTCAAAAATGAATATCCATATCTAACAGCCCTTCTTAATATTCTTCTTACTACGTATCCAGCTCCATTATTTCCTGGAATTTGTCCATCACAAATACAAAAAGCAACAGCTCTGATATGATCTGAAATTACCCTCATCGCTATATCTGCCTTCAAATTAGATCCATATTTCTTATTGGAAAGTGATTCAATAGTTTGTATCAATGGGGAAAAAATATCAGTATCATAGTTTGATTGTTTTCTTTGAATCACGCGAACAAGTCTCTCAAATCCCATTCCTGTGTCAATATGTTTTTGAGGAAGTTCAACTAACTTACCATTTGACAATCTGTTAAACTGAATAAATACTAAATTCCATAGCTCGATCACATTGGGATGATCCATATTAACTAACTGCTCACCAGGAATTTTAGATTTTTCAGAGTCAGATCTTAAGTCAATATGTATTTCTGAGCATGGACCACATGGACCGGTATCACCCATCTCCCAAAAATTGTCTTTCTTATTTCCTAAAATAATTTTTTCAGTAGGAACTATTTTGGACCATATCTTATACGCTTCATCATCCTTTGATGTATTGTCTTTTTTGTCTCCTTCAAAAACAGAGACATATAAGTCTTCTGAATTTAATCCATAGGTTTTTGTTAGTAGTTCGTAACTCCAATTAATAATTTCCTCTTTAAAATAATCTCCGAAACTCCAATTTCCTAACATTTCAAACATAGTGTGGTGGTAATGATCGATACCAACTTCCTCAAGATCATTATGTTTTCCAGAAACTCTCAAACATTTTTGAGAATTGACAACACGTTTTAAAGTATTACCATTTTTCTCACCAAGAAAAATACTTTTAAATTGATTCATCCCAGCATTCGTAAACATTAAACTTGGATCATTTTTTGCAACTATAGGGGAAGATGGAACAACTGAGTGATCTTTATCTTTAAAAAAGTTGATAAATTTTTCTCTTATTTCAGATGCTTTCATTCAGGTGTTCTTAATAAATAGAATTTTTATATTTACAAAGTAAAAAAATAAATACCTAGTACTCAACCAAAAGTAAATTTTTTATGAGTAAGTCAAAATATTATTACGACAAAGAATCGTTATCTTATAAAAAAATTAGTGCATCTAATAAAGAGAAATTTTTAGGTGCTTTAACTTTTATTTTAACATCATTTTTCTTTGGTACTATTACACTTCTCATAATTATAAATACTCCAGCAATAAATACCCCAACTGAACTTTCTCAGTCTAGAGAATTAAAAAATTATGAAATTCAAATTGGACTTCTAAATAAAAAGTTAGAGCAGCTTGANNTNGTANTNNATAANATTGANGAGAGNGANAANAANATNTACAGNGTTTTNTTTGAGGTTAATCCNATNGANGAGGANATNAGNAAAGCTGGTTTTGGNGGTGTNAACAGNTANNNTGAACTTGAAGGTTANGAAAACTCAGACATTATAATTGAAACAACTAAAAAACTTGAAATTTTGACAAAGCAGCTTGTGATTCAATCTAAATCACTTGATGAAATTGAAAAACTTGTAAAAGATAAACAAGAAATGCTTGCAGCAATTCCATCTATACAACCAATCAGAAATGATGACATGACAAGAATTGCCTCAGGATATGGTATGAGAACTGATCCCTTTGACAAATCTCGTAAAATGCATCAGGGTCTTGATTTTTCTGCACCTAGAAATACCCCTATCTATGCTGCATCAAACGGAACAATCACTAGAGCAGATAGCAGGTCTTCAGGTTACGGAAAACACATCAGAATCAACCATGGATATGGTTANCAAACAATATANGCTCATCTAGATTCATATAATGTGAAAAGAGGACAAAGAGTNAAAAAAGGNGATGTGATTGGNTATGTTGGAAANACAGGAAGATCCAAAGGNTTTCANCTTCATTATGAAGTTTTAAAAGATGGNANAAGAGTAAANCCNGTNAATTATTTTTATGGAAATCTNACNGCTGATGAGTTTGATGANATNTTAAAAATAGCAAGTCAAGAGAATCANTCATTAGATTAANATGAATTTAGATTTACCTGANAANTTGTATTACAGCATNGGNGANATTGCNGANGCTTTTNNNGTAAANACATCNTTACTNAGGTTNTGGGAAAAGGAATTTGAATTATTAAAACCAAANAANANTNTNAAAGGAACNAGANGNTANAGTAAAGTAGATNTTGAAAATATTNNNCTAATNTANAGTTTGGTNAAAAAAAGNGGNTTTACTATNGATGGTGCNAAAGAAAAAATNAAATANGATTCNNATAAAATCANNGTNCTNAAAAAACTTNANAAATTAAAAAGNANNTTNGANNNTATNAGAAAAGAATTNTANTNATTTTTTTCTNAANTATATNGTAATTGGAACTCCTTCAAAATCGTAAAGATTTCTAATTTTATTTTCAATAAATCTTTTATAGGGATCCTTAACGTATTTTGGTAAGTTACAATAGAAAACAAATTGAGGATAATAGCCTGGCAACTGATTACAAAACTTAATTTTAACAAATTTTCCTTTACTTGATGGAGGTGGATTTTTTGATATTATATCTAATAAATCATCATTAAGTTTACTAGTTTTTATCTTTCTGGATCTATTTTCATATACTTTTATTGCAAGTTCTAAGGCTTTAAAAATTCTTTGTTTTTTTAAAGTTGAAATAAAAATTATTGGTACATCAACAAAGGGCTCTATTTCTAATCTTATTTTTTTTTCATAGTCTTTTGTTGATATATTATTTTTATCAACTAAATCCCACTTATTTACAAGTATTACAACCCCTTTATTTCTTCTGTGAGCTAGCCAAAAAATATTTTTTATTTGACTATCAAAACTTCTGGTTGCATCAATCATTAATAAACTGACATCACTTTTTTCAATTGACTTGATAGATCTGACAACAGAATAAAATTCAAGATCATTATTAATTTTGGATTTCCTCCTAATACCTGCTGTATCAATAAGATTAAAATCAAATCCATATTTATTGTATCGAGTATCAATACTATCTCTTGTTGTTCCAGGTTCATCTTTTACAATATTTCTTTCTTCTCCAATTAATGAATTGATAAAAGATGATTTACCAGCGTTTGGTCTACCTACTACAGCAAAAGACGGTGTTTCTATATCATGCAATTCATTGTCTGAACTGAAATCTTTAACAAGTTCATCAAGAAAATCTCCAGTCCCAAGTCCATTAATTGCAGAAAGAGAGTAAATTTTTTCAAAGCCAAGTGAATAAAATTCCAATGAATCCTTAATCATGGTATTTTTATCTACCTTATTAACCACTAAAAATATACTTTTGTCAGTTTTGTGTAAAATTTTTGCAATTTCTTGGTCAGATGAGTTAATTCCATCTAAAACATCTACAACAAAAATTACTGAGTCACACTCCTCTAGTGCTATCATGACTTGATCATCAATCTCTTTTTCATAGCTGTCANTACCNCCCNTTACATAACCCCCTGTATCAATAANTGTAAAAGTTTTACCGTTCCAGTCTGAAGTTGAATAGTGACGATCTCTTGTTACTCCACTGTAGGAATCGACAATTGCTTGATTGCTTTTAGCCAATCGATTAAATAAAGTTGACTTTCCAACATTTGGTCTTCCGACTATTGCAACTATTTTATTCATACTTAGTTATAACCAAAATTTTTAAGTTGATATACTTTCTTCCTCCAGTCCTTCAAAACTTTTACATTTATTTCTAAAAAAACTTTTTGATTAAAAAATTTTTCAAGTTCAACTCTTGATTGTGATGCCAAATTTTTTAACGATAAACCTTTATTTCCAATAATAATTGCTTTTTGAGAATTTCTCTCGACAATTATTGAACAATAGATACGAAATATCTTATTTCTGTACTTAAACTTTTCTGTAATTACTTCGGATGAATAAGGAATTTCATCCTTATAATTTTTGAATATTTTTTCTCTTATAATTTCATTAACAAAAAATCTCTCTGATTTATCAGTCCATTGGTCATCAGGAAAAAATTTTGGTCCTTCAGGAAGTAATTTTACAATTCTTTCCTTTAGGTTTTGAATATTAAAATTTTTTAAAGCTGAAATTGTCCAAATCTCTGCATTATTAAACTCTTTTATCCACCATTTTGAAACATCTTCTAAAATTTGTTGATCTACTTTATCAATCTTATTGAGTACGATGATTAGGGGAATTTTAATTTTTTTCAATTTTTCATTCAAAATATCATAATTAATGGATTTTGAACTTAGATCAACTACATATAATATAATATCACCATCTGTTATTGATTCTTTTACCTTTTTGTTCATGTATTCATGAACAATATTTGCGGGTTTTGTAAAACCTGGATTGTCGGTAAGTATTAATTGATAATTATTGGTGTTTTCAATACCAAGTATTTTATGTCTGGTTGTTTGGGCTTTATCTGTTATAATTGATAATTTATCATTTAGAAGGGAATTTATCAATGTTGACTTTCCTGCATTTGGATACCCAATAATATTTACGAAACCTGATTTAAACACGTGGCAAATTTAACTTCTTCAGGGTAATACTCAAGATTTTTTGTAATAAAATCAAAAAATTGTAAATTCGTCCTCCATTTCGCGGGATAGAGCAGTAGGTAGCTCGTCGGGCTCATAACCCGAAGGTCGCAGGTTCGAGTCCTGCTCCCGCTACTAAAGCCCTTAAAATTAAGGGCTTTTTTGTTTTATTTCTTTTGTTGAAATACTTGATAATATTATGCTATAAGCACAGTCTTTAGTAATTTTACATTAATTAATTTTCTATGGTGTTTGATTTAGAAATGATTAAAAATATTTATTCCTCCATGAGGGAAAAAGTTGATCATGCTAAAAGTATATGTAAACATCCTCTCACCCTCTCTGAAAAAATTCTTTATTCTCATTTGTGGTCAAACATTGAGAAACCATTTGAAAGAGGAGTTGATTATGTAGATTTTGCGCCAGACAGAATTGCTTGCCAAGATGCGACAGCTCAAATGGCCTTGTTACAGTTTATGCAAGCTGGGAAAAAGAAGGTTGCTGTACCAACTACGGTTCACTGTGATCATCTTATTCAAGCAAAAATAGGTGCAACAACTGACCTTCAACAAGCAATCAATACAAGTAATGAAGTTTTTAATTTTTTGGAATCTGTTTCAAATAAATACGGGATCGGTTTCTGGAAACCGGGTGCTGGGATTATTCATCAAGTTGTTCTTGAAAATTATGCTTTTCCCGGTGGAATGATGATTGGTACTGACTCGCATACTGTGAATGCTGGTGGTCTTGGTATGGTTGCAATTGGTGTTGGAGGTGCTGATGCTGTTGATGTTATGGCAGGAATGGCTTGGGAATTAAAATTTCCAAAACTAATTGGAGTGAAACTTACAGGAAAACTTTCTGGATGGACATCAGCAAAAGATGTTATTTTAAAAGTTGCAGGAATCCTTACGGTTAAGGGTGGAACCGGTGCTATAATTGAATATTTTGGTCCCGGAGCTGAAAATTTATCATGTACCGGAAAAGGTACCATTTGTAATATGGGAGCTGAAGTTGGAGCAACAACATCAACATTTGGTTACGATAGTTCTATGGAAAAATATTTAAGAGCTACAGGAAGAGGTGAGGTTGCTGATGAGGCGAACAATATCAAAGATTATTTAACAGGTGACCCAGAAGTATATAAACATCCTGAGAAATATTTTGATCAAGTTATAGAAATAAATTTGTCAGAACTTGAACCTCACATTAACGGACCTTTTTCACCTGACATTGCAACGCCAATCAGCAAAATGAAGGATGTTTTAAAAGAAAATGATTGGCCAAGAAAAATTGATTGGGGATTAATAGGTTCATGTACAAATTCCTCCTATGAGGACCTTTCAAGAGCATCATCCATTGCTAATCAAGCAGTAAACAAAAATCTTTCTACTAAGGCTTTTTTTGGTATCAATCCGGGTTCGGAGCAAGTGAGGTTTACAGCTGAAAGAGATGGTTTTTTAGAGATTTTTGAAAAACTAGATGCAAAAATTTTTACTAATGCATGTGGCCCTTGTATTGGACAGTGGGCAAGGAAAGGAGCAGAAAAAGAGGAAAAGAATTCGATAATCCATTCTTTCAACAGAAATTTTGCAAAGAGAGCGGATGGCAATCCTAATACTCACGCATTTGTTGCATCACCCGAAATAGTTGCTGCTATTGCTATTTCAGGTGACTTGGCTTTCAACCCTCAAAATGATTTATTGACTAACGATAAAGGACAGGAAGTAATGCTTGATGAACCAAAAGGATGGGAATTACCACCTGATGGATTTGATGTGGATGATAACGGTTATATAGAACCAATAGAGGATGGATCTAATGTTGAGGTTGTTATAAATCCTAACTCAAAAAGACTCGAAAAATTAACGCCCTTTGAGCCTTGGGACGGGAAAAATATTTTAGGAGCAAAACTTTTAATTAAAGCTTTTGGTAAATGTACAACAGATCATATTTCAATGGCAGGTCCTTGGTTGAGGTATAGAGGTCATTTGGATAATATATCAAACAATTGTCTAATAGGCGCAGTGAATGCTTTTAATAAAAAAACAAATTTAATTAAGAATCAAATAGACTCTGAATATGGAAGCGTTCCTGATATTCAAAGAGAGTACAAAAAGAATAAAATTGATACCGTGGTAGTTGGCGATCATAACTATGGTGAAGGTTCATCAAGAGAACATGCAGCAATGGAACCAAGACATCTTGGCGTTAAAGTTGTAATAGTAAAATCATTTGCTAGAATTCATGAAACCAACTTAAAAAAACAAGGCATGCTTGCTCTTACCTTTGATGATGAAAATGATTATGATTTAATTGAGGAAGATGATACATTCAATTTCATTGATTTAGAAAAATTCTCACCAAACAAGCAAATCTCAATTGAACTTGTACACTCAAACGGAAAAGTTGATATTATAAAAACCAATCATACTTACAACGAACAACAAATAGAATGGTACAAGGAAGGTTCAGCTCTAAACCTAATAAAAAAAGGGGCATAAAGCCCCTTTTTAGATCTATATTTTTTTATTTATTGGAGTTTTAAGAAAATATCTCCTCTATCAAAAAATTCATAAATAACAGTTTGTAATCCAGATTCATCAAATTCACTAACTGAGTAATATTTAGTTGAAAATTCTGTCCCACTAGCTTTATGATTGTACTTCCATACACCATATGCTCTTACAGAACCGTTTGGTAAATAAAGAGAATCATCAACTCCTGGGAAGTATTGTCTTTCAGTAAATTTAAAATTTTCAAATTCTGAATGCCAACCTTTCATTCCTGAAACATAATCATCTTTTGAAAGAGAGTCAACATGAGGGGGATTCCATATTAAATCATCACTTACTAAAGCAAATAAACCCTCTAAATCACCAGACTCAAAAGAATCAAATCCTTTATCTGCCAATTCTTTATTTTTTTCAAATTTTTCCATACCACTTACGAATTGATTGGCACCATCAATTTTTGCTTTATCCTCATTGGAGACACAAGCAAAAAACAGAAATATTGAAAATGTAAAAAGTATTTTTTTCATAATGTATTTTTTAAAAATTATTCCTCTGTTGTTTTTTTATTAAAGTTCAACACCAGCAGCAGCCAATTCCTTTAAGTGATTGGATTGATCACTAAAAAACCATGTTTGCGCAATCTTTCCATCGTCACCCCACTGATATGCAACATGACACGGAACTTCAAAAGTATTGCCAGAGGCTTTTCCTGTCCCCTTCCATACAAACCATGCATGAGTCCATGTTCCCAAATCGTTATCATAGGCTGATGTTTGAATGTAAGTTCTAGACATTGAAATATCACTGTAAAAATCGTGGTGTGAAGAAAATGCAGCAAGATTTTCTTCATTGCTAATGGTTTCTACACTATTTATATATATAGCCGTTTCTTCTGAATATAATTCATTTGATGCAGTAAAGTCGTTGACTAAGTATCCATCATAGGCTGCTTTTATTGCTTGTGATTTTTCATCGTCAGTAGTTACTTGAACTCCAGGTGATGCACAGCCCACAAACAAGGCTGCTACAAATAATAATATAAAATTTCTCATAATTTAATTTTGACTTGATTTAAGATAGTTTTCAATCTGAACTTGCATNCCNTGGTAATCCATATAATCNCTGAANCCNNATATTTTTCCTTCTTCATTAAAATTGATTAATCCATACCATTTATTTCCACCTTCAGCTCCAGATTCTGTATGCTTCCACTTCCAAACACCATACACTCTCAAACCACTAGGATCGTCAGTTGGGGTTGCACTTGAATATAAAGACCCAGACCAAAAGGCAGTATTTGCATCTGCACTAAGAGCTGGACCTAGATTGGGGCCCTCACCCTCCAAAAACTGTACATTGTCGAAGGTTTCAAAATAACCTTTTAAAGCCTCAACGAAACCATCATATCCAATAGTTTCTCCTCCATTATATACTGGGGGACTCCACTGTATATCATCAGCTATTACACTCATGGTAAGCTCTACATCTTCTTTGCTAAACCCTTCAGTGAATGTTCTAAATGATTCAATTTGCTGTTCAAATTTTGCTTGATTTTCTTCAGATACTCCATTATTAACAGGTGATTCACATGAAATAATAAGAATTAAAGAAAATATAAATATTATTCTTTTCATTTTTTTAAGTTAATTAACTAAAATATAAAATTAATATGGAATACCTCGAGAAATTATCTGATTAATGTAAATGAACCATTTTTTTCAATCAAATTTCCTGTGTAAGTAGTAGCAGAAACTTGATAAAAGAAGTTTCCATTTTCAGCNTTTTTTCCATTGATTGTTCCGTCCCAACCTATCATTTCATTTTCTGTTGAATCTTCATAATAAATTAGTGTTCCCCAAGTATCATATACAGTTAGTCTAATACTGGTAATTCCATAATATACAGGGCGAAATGTTTCATTTATGTTATCAAAATTTGGAGTAAAAGCATTAGGTATAACCATTTCATAATCATCCCCAATATATAAGGTTTTTGTAGTTGAGTACGAACAACCCAGGATAAATTCAACAGTAAGAGTTACATCATACCATCCCCTAACAGAATAAGTATGTGTTGGGTTTTCTTCAGTTGATGTATTTCCATCTCCAAAATCCCACAGCACAGAAAAATACTCTTGAGTTGATTGGTTTGTGAATGTGATTGGATCATTGATTGATAATCCACCGTAATTTGTAAAATAAAATGATGTGTAATCAAATTCGGGATATCCAATCTCAGGTAAATTCACATTAAAAATCAAGGACTCACTACAACCTAGAAAGTCGGTAACAGTAACTTCGTATGAACCCTCCAGATTTGTGTCCATTGTTTCACCATTTGTTCCCGAAACTACACCATTAGACCACGTTATTGTATATGGTGCTACCCCACCAGAGACTGAAACTGTACTTTTTTGGAAAACATCTCTTGTATCACAAATAGCAAATAATTCTGTATCTAAAATGATCTCTAAATCGTCCTGTCTTGTTATTTCAAATTCCTTTTCAGAAATACAACCATTAGAATCTGTAACAGTAACTAAATAGTTGTTTGCAGGGACATTTGCAAGATCTTCAGTTGTAAAGCCGTTAGACCATAAGAAAGTGTATGGTGCAGTTCCACCAGCAACTTGCAAATCAATTGAACCACTATTCGGTTCAATACAATCAATTGCATTTGTGATTATTCCTGTAATTTCTATTTCTTGAGGCTCAATAATTGTGAAGTCTCTTTCAATAGTACAAGATGATTCATCAGTAATTAAAACTGAGTAAACTCCAGGAGACAAATTATTTCTATTTACACCAGCAGTCGAGTCATCAGTCCACTGAACATTTACATTTCCAACACCACCAACAAAATTTAATTCAATACTTCCATCATTTGCTCCAAAGCAGCTGATTTGGGTTATCACTGGATCTACATTAAATAATTCAGCATTTGCAATAACAATATTAACTGTTTCCTCACATTCATTCGCATCTTTAACTATAACCGAATATGTTCCTGCAGCAAGATTATCTCTTGAGCTTCCATTTCCTAAATCACTCCAAGTATATGTGTACGGTGATACCCCACCAGATGCAGTAACAGTTATGGTACCATCATTGGAGTTGTAGCAACTCAGGTCTGTTTTATCAAATGACAATAATAAATCTGCTGGCTCAGTAATCTCAACAGGTGGCAATGTTGCACTACATTGATTAGAATCTGTTACAGTTAAAGTATACGTTCCAGCGGGAATATTTGATAAATTTCCTGAGTTAAAGACATTTCCAATATCTCTGTTGTAAGTGTTTCCAAAATTATCTACCCATACATAATTGTAGGGTTGTGTTCCCCCAGAAACAGTGACAGAGATTTTTCCAGTACTGTCCCCAAAACATAAAACATTTTGAACTTCGTCAAGTGTAATTTCTAGTTCTCCTGCTGATCTTATCGTATAGTTGTATTCAAGAGTTGTACATGAATCAGATAAAATCAATTTATAATCACCAGGACTTAGTCCAGATTGATCTTGCTGACCTTGAACCAACCCACTTCCGTTAGTGGTTGACCAATCATATGTGTAAACGCCTGTACCGTCAGTAACTGAGATTTCAATTGCTCCATCATTATCTCCAAAACACGTAATATCTTGTTTTTTATCCAATACATAATTCAATGGTTGCGCCTGTGTTAGAGTAAAGGATTGAGTTGCAGTACAATTGTTCTCGTCTGTGACAGAAACCGTGTACGTTCCTGGACCCAACCCAGATTGGTCTTCCTCACCTTGAATTAAACCGCTTCCGTCCGTTGTTGACCATACGTAGGTATAATTTGCATTTCCTGCAACATTACCTCCGGAAACTGTGATATCAATTGAACCATCGTTGTCAGTCTGACAACCAACATTAAAATTACCATATGTTGATAAAACAGCTGTAACAATTAGAGGAGTTTCAGGCTGAGTAATTTCTTTAATACCTGTTGTAGTAGAATTTCCGTTACCATCAGTAACTGTTATCTGATACTTACCAGCTACCAGCCCTGTAAAGGTGTAAGTCAGCAAATCAATATTGTCAACTCTGTTTAGATAGGGATCACCAGTGTAAGTAGTACCAAAGATTTCATAAGTGTATGGTCCAACAGAAGCTTGATCNATATCAATTTTAATTTTTCCTGTGTTTCCTTCAAAACATGCAATATTTGAGACAACACTATTGTCAATCGAAATCAGCAAAGCAGTCGGTTCTTCTAATGTGTAAGTTTTTGTAACAGAGCATCCGTTTGAATCAGTAACAACAACTGTATATGTGCCAGCAGAAAGACCACTNTGATCTTTTNGATTTANAGCCAGGCCACTCCCATCATTTGTCGACCATTGGTAAGTAAAACTGTTTGTACCGCCAACTACATTCAATACTATAGTACCATCACTCCCACCTGAGGTGCTAACTTGATAACCACTGTAGTCAGATATATTTTCAGTNATTGTAATTTCTGTTGGCTCATCTAANACAATCTCTTGCTGAANACTACANCCNTTATCATCACTCACAATTAAATTATAAGNTCCTGCAGTAAGACCATTTTGATTCAATGAACTTANATCAAGACCTGAACCGTCACTTGTAGACCATGAGAATGTATAGTCAGTATTATTTGTTGTTCCTCCAGCAAGTGAAATATTTATTGAACCATTGCTAGAACCCAGACAACTTACACTAAAGCCATTATAATCAGAAATTTGATAGTCTATTGTAATTGCATCAGGCTGAGTGATTGTTAGTGGGAGTTCTTTAAAACAATTATTTCTGTCTGTAACTCTTATTGTATACAACCCAGCTTTAATAGTATTAAACACAGCATCCAAATCGGATACAACTAATGAACTTGAACTCAAAGAAACAGGCTGATTGTTGTAATCATTACCAACTAATGTGAACACATAAGGACCAACAGATGCCTGAGTAACATCGACTTGAATATTTGCATTTCCATCATAACAACCTATTGCTGATAAAACTGATGAAGAGATTAATAATTCATCAGGTTCAGAAATAGTAAATGTCTGATCTGAACTACAACCGTTTGCATCGGTTACATTTACTTGGTATGTTCCAGGTGATAAGTCTGATATATCTTGCGAGGAACTGCTGTACAGAGCATCACCTGTTTTTGTCCAAGAATAGANATAAGGACTGGTTCCTCCAGAAACTGAAAGGTCAATTGATCCATCATCCGCACCATTACAAGTAATTTCAAAACCGTTGTGTGAGGATTTAGTTCCAGAAGCGACCAATAGCGCTGGTTCTGTAACCCTATATTGTTCTGAAGTTGAACATCCATTAGCATCTGTTATTGTAACGTTATATGTTCCAGGTGCTAAGTTGGATAAATCCTCAGAAGATGCTCCATTAGACCACTGATATGTGTAAGCTCCTGTACCACCTGAAACTACTAAATCAATCGAGCCATCATCAGCTCCAAAACAAGAAATATTTTTAATGGTAGAACTATCAATTGTAAGTGGAGCATCAGGCTGTGTAAGGGTAATATTTTCCTCAGCCAATTGACAACCATTAGCATCAGTTACAGAAACTGTGTAAGTTCCTGCCTTTACTACAAATGTTGTACTCAGATTATTTACATCTGAAAGTGTTACACCTACTGGTGTAATTGTATTGTTGTTAAAGTCTGTACCGCTTATTCTAAATACATATGGACCATCAGATTGTTTTGTAATCTCAGCTTTTATTGACCCGTCATCACCATAACATAATATTTCTGTTAAAATAGACGCCTGCATCTCCAGGGTATCGGGTTCTTCAATTGTAAATGATCTAGAAATCGAACAATCATTGGCATCTGTGATCGTAACATTGTATGTTCCGGGTGATAAGTCACTCAAATCCTCAGTTGGTGCAGAATAGGAAGTATCACCTGATTTAGTCCAAGAATAAGTAAATGGTGATGTTCCGCCAGCAACTACTAAATTAATGGCACCATCATCATCACCCTTACATGTAATACCTTTAATCGTTGATTGAGCAGTTGTTATTGGATCAGGCTCAGTAATTTCAAACTCCTGAAAACTTCTCTCACACAAAATCGTTTTAGTGCTGTCATAAGGATCATTCGCAACAGTTTCTCCAACTGTCAAACGATATTTACCGGCAGGAAGGTTATTAAAACATGTTTGATAGCCATCTTGATTTCCNCTATTATCAAAATGATTGGTTACACTNCCTGAACTATATCCTTGTCCTGTNGTTAAATTTAAAAGTGTAAAAGAGTATGGAGCTCCCCAGGCATCTGNGTTAATTGNATTACCATCCCANGGCTCAGTCCAACCACCAGATGCTTTGAAGCATAATTTACCATTTGTATCTCCATGACATAATAATTGATCGACTGCNCCATCTAAAAGNCTTGCAGTAATTGGGACTGACTTTTCAATNGTGATTTGTTTNTCCTCNGTACANCCNTTNGCATCTTCAAAATAGAATGTATANGTGCCCTCAGGNANNCCAAGAATTTCNATNGCTAAATCTACAACACCNTAATCAAANGGAGGTCCTCCNCCCTGNTTGGATGAATAATTTGACTGTCCAGTATTTGTACCATTACTTCTAATTATATCACCATTGGCATTTTTTAGNTTCCATTTTATTTGCCCATCCAAATCACCACCTTGGAATACTTGAGCACCTTTAATTTGTACCACCACTCGCCCACTGTTATCGTCAAAACANTGAAANCCTTCAAAAAGAATATCTACNGANAATGTGTANGCATCACGAATATCAATCAGATAATTTTCAATAACCTGACCACAACTATCGGTAACATCTGCTTGATATTGACCAATATCAAGATCTAAATTCCAAGTATTGCTATCTTGTGTATTTTCATAAATTGGTCCAGCATCTTTTTCATTTAGTCTGTAAATTTTAATTGTGTAAGGCGAACAAGCAGATTGATTATTTCCATCAATCGTTTCACTTACTGAAAGTATAAATCTACTCACACAGGCATTCCAGATTCCATTACCAATTTTAAATTTATCTCTTATNTATAAAGTAAGATTCACATTACCAAGATTNGAAATCTCNGTACCTGTATTTTTATCAAAAACTTTTATTCTTATGGTGAAAGTATTATTNGGGTTTTCAGATCCNGTACAATATTTAAAGGTTTTACCATCTGAGGATAATTCACTTCCAGGTGAGGGTAAATTGGTAATTTCAAAATCCCAGTTATCCGGAATCGGTTGGTAGCTATTTCCATCACCCAAATCATATCCATAGTAGTTTCCATTTTGATCTTGGAATGACATCATATTTAAGTCAATTGTTATGTTGACACACTCATTATTTCCTATGAAAAAAACCACATTTTTTGTAGCATCAGTGTCATATGTTCGGTTTTGGCTAATATTATTAACCTGAGATTGAATATTCAAAGAGAACATAAAACTCCAAAGAGCAAAAATTATTAGCGATATGTTTCTAAAATTCTTCATTTCTATTACATACATTCACACGGATTAGGTCCTCTATTTCCAAAAAGTGAATCAAACTTGTAGGAAATTGAAATTTCAAAAACTCCCTTTGTATTCCTCAGTTCACTTACATTTAAGTCGTATGAATAACCAAATCTAAATCTGTTGAAATCCATATTTCCAACTATATTAAATGATGTCAACTTATGAGATCTCCCAGTAACATCTGTTGGGGCAACAACACCAAAAACTCCCAAGCTAAAATCGTTATACTTAACTCTAGTTCCTATATCAAAACGGTCATAATTACCTTGTCTCATATAATTCAAATCAATGTTTAGATCCAAATCCTCACGAATGCTTCTGTTACTCAAATCCCATTTATATCCACCATGAACCGAAAGGAAATGATCCAATTTGATTGTACCGTCACCCGTAAATGATATTTTTGGATTAGTAAGGTGTTTTAAGCTAGCTCCAAACCATATATTTTCGGTGTAAAATAGTAATCCGGCTGACATGTCAAAAAAGGATAAACTATCATTCAAGAGAATTGGATCATTTGAATTGGCATTTATTATTCCTTGAAAAATTAAAATTTGATCTTCTAACAAATAATCAAAAGTATAATCCTTGACTCCTAAACCAACTGTTAGACTTGGATTAAAATACCATTCATTGGATAATTTTAAATGATGAGCATAATTTAGATTAACCTGAGTAAAATTATATCTTGTCACACTTTCGTGATGATTCATGATATTTAACCCTAAACCTATTCCTGTCTCAGCATCGTCACCAAAATAATTATCAATGAAGAAAAATTGTGAATTTAGGCCATAGTTTAAGCCAAACCATTGAGTACGATTTATAATTCCAACTTTAGTTCCCTTTGAAAATCCTGTAAATGATGGATTCAAATAATCTGGAATATTGTAAAATTGTGTGAAAACAGGATCTTGAGAATAAGACTTAAGGCCTAGACATGAGACAACAAGCAATAGATAAAAGAAATTGATAATATTGCGTTTCATGAGTTTTCATTCTTAGTAACCCCACATGTCAATTTCAAAGTCTAGAATTTCTTTCTTTATTCTTTCGGATTCCATAACGATTCTAGTTTGCCACTGAGCATATGATTCATTATCTCTCTGTCTGATATAGTCTCTAATTTCTCTGTCACCATATACATTATCATATTTATAAATGTATGAGCTAAACCTTCTGTTAATTAGTAGTTCATCAAATGAGATTCTGTTATTGTTGTTTTTGTCATTAAAAACTAAATGATCATCTAATATCTCTCTAATAGATGGATACCATATCCAAAAATATCCAGTCTCTGTTTCTTCACCATCTACAGATGTCTTAAGGTCAGTTCCGTAAGGCTGAATCGCCAACAACCTGTATCTGAGCTCAGCATGTATTTTATCAAAATACCATATACCCTTAATCACGTAACCAAAGATATCCGCGGATGAGGCGACCTCTCTTGGAACAAATGATTCTGGTACATATTTGGACTTATATATGTCAGTAATATTATAATTTTTATAAATATTAGCCTCTAAGTCAGTACTATCTTTACCTATTATTCTTGATGCTTCAGTAAAATTGTCATTATTGGAGTCATAAACCTCACTAATTTTGCCGTTTTCAATATTCTCCCTTATTACTCTCCAGAGTGATTTTCTTGTATCATCGTATTTGGTGTCATTTACAGGAAAAAACAGAGGAAAATTTAGTCTTTCATTTAAATCAATAAACTCATAAACAACTTTAGACCAAAGAATATCTTTGTCGTCTACTTTTTCATAATCTACAAATTCATTGATTGCTTTACTTGACGCTGAGGAATCACCAATTTCTGAGGGATTTTTAGCATTTAATAAGTTTGCTTGACTAAAAGATTCGTTAGCCAAGAAAATCAATAAAATAAGTAAAAAAGATTTTTTCATTTATCTTAAAGTTAAAACAAATGGTTCAACAACGGTTGGTGATTTAAAATCACCATCAATTTTTTCAGCATCTAGTATAGTAATTACAACACTTGTTCCAGAGCTCGCAGCATCAATATCTGCTAAAGCTGATGCATTTGCATTTACTCTGTCTCCCACGATGTCTCTTGTATTGAAGTTTCCGACTTTTATTTGAAATCTTTTGACATTAATTGCATAATCATACAAGAAGGAGGGTGGTTTTTCTCCTCTAATCTGACCAAACTTCAAATTATTCTTAGTAATACCATCTGTATTGACAAAACTCTCAACACCAGTAAATACAGAGCCTCTGCCAGGCGGTGCCTCGGCAACATCAAAAGGTACTACACTTGTAACGGTTTCATCATTGGTCTTACCCGAAACNAAGACATCCATACTGGTAACACCCGCATCAGGNGCAGCATAATATTTTCCATTTTGTCTAATTACTTGACCATTATTAGCAGAAACATTGATCGAAGTCAAGTCTGCCACACCAGGGAAAGCAACTTTTATTTCGTTTCTTAAACCAATGTAGAATACTTGCATATTTATTGGTGATACAACAGCTTCATTGGGTTTGGGAATCACATAAAATTGGGTATCAACTAAAAGACTATCTGTATTTCCGTTGTTGTCAAAAAACAAATAACCAAATATTTTTTTTATTCCGGGGGAAGAAAATCTTTTGTTAAGCTTAATCTTACCATCAACAACATCAAACTCTGAGTCTCTTAGTGAAACATTATCAACTTTTAAATCAACTCTATCAGGCTTAAAGCTTGAATCAGTGTTCCCTACCACAACCTTTGCGTCAACAATACTGTTTGTGTAGTAGGCCTGTCTGTCCGTTTCTAGTAATGTACTTTTTGAATCAAAACTCAATTGACGATCCTTAGTTTTGCTCACAAGAGAGTTTAATATTTCGTATTCAACAGATCTAATATCTGATTGAATCTTTGTTATTTTTGCAAGGGAAGCAACTAACGGAAATTTCTCATAATTATAATAAATCCAATCTTCCTTGATTCCATCTCTGTTGACAACTTGATCATCTTCCGGATAATCAAATCTTAAAGACAAATTAGATAATGCTGCAGAAAAGCCATAATTGGATTGGACAGTTCTTGAATCTCTTTGTTTAATAGAATCCAAAACAGTTTCAACTTTTGTTGAAAAGGTCTTAAAGTAGTCAATAAACTCTTGTCCCTTTTCACTTACACCATCACTTGTAAAAAACATCTCATCTAAATAATTACTTTTATCCATGACTTGATAATCTCTTCTTTGACTGACTTTTTCCTCACCATTTTCATCAACATACTCAACATCAATCATGTAATTGTTTTCATCAATCCCAATTAAAGAATCTTTCAAGTTTTGAAGAAAATTAAAATATTCATCTGTTGCATTTTTTAAATTAGGTAACTCCTCTGACGGAATTTTATAATAATCTTGATTGCTATTTTGATCAATAATTGTATAGGCATTATCAATAGAAATTTTAAGTTCAGCTGTAGATTTCTCCATATCTTCACTCAATATTCCTAAAGTGGCTAATACCTCCTTACTGATCTGTAATGCGAGCATAGCAATAAACACGAGGTACATCATGTTTATCATTTTCTGACGAGATTGTTGACTTCTCGTTTGTTTTCCTGATGATCCTGCCATTTTACTTGTTCATTGCGCCAAGCATAGCTTCGTACTTAGCATTCAACTCTTTAATTGTATTCTTCATTTTCTCTAATTCTTCACCGATTCCTTCAGGTATATCCAATGCATTTGTTGCTGAATTTACTTGAGATAATGTTTTTCCTAAATTTTGATACAAATTATTTATTTCATCTATGCTAGCACTTGCAGATGATAGACCATCGCTTACAGATTGTGCATTTCCTGACAAATCAGAGGGAACAGTAATTGACTGGGCAGCCTTTGAAGCAGATGATAAATTAGAATTTAAGTCACTCAGACCTTTAACAGTTCCGTCAACTGCCTTTTGAAGTGCAGCAGTTTCAACAGCTATAGTGCTTACAGCATCTTCTTCAGCACCAGGAGATGAGAGAAAATAACCCTGGATACCAGAAAGAGTAAAAATTATTGCTTCTGTTGACAGACCAGCAATTAACCAAGTATTGGCTGAAAAAATTAGTGATGCATTAATAATTTTCAATAAAGCACCAATAATTACAACTGCGGCTCCAATACCAAAAAATAGTTCCATGTAATTGTCGGGTATAAATTGTTTTTTCATAATTATTTATTTTTAGTTTAAAGTTTTAATTAAAATATTTTATTTGGATTTTCCTGAAAACCTACATCCTCACCTAGATAACTTTGAACAGTTCTAAAACCAATGTAAGATCTTTTTGTGTTTTGATACTCATAATCTCTGGTAGAAACCTTTAAAAAATGGGCTACGTCTTTCCATGATCCTCCTCTAACAACTTTTTGGTTATTTTTTTCAGAACCTTCAACGTTTGGATTCAGCCCTGCAACTAAGTCAACTGCGTCCTTTTCATAATTGGAATCTGTCCATTCTGCAACATTTCCTGACATATTATATAAACCAAAGTCATTGGGCCAATATGATTCAACCTCGGCTGTGTATAATATTTGGTCGGCTGCATAATCACCTCTTTCAGGTTTAAAATTAGCAAGAAAACAACCTTTCTCGTCATAAGTGTAAGGGCCACCCCAAGGAAATTCAGCTCTTTCAATACCTCCTCTTGCAGCATATTCCCATTCCGCTTCAGTTGGCAACCTAAATTCGCTAACCAGTTGAATGTTTTTTCTAGCTTTTCTTTGATTTTGATTCTTATAAAATGTTCTCCAGTGTGCAAAAGCTTTTGCTTGTTCCCATGAAACACCTACAACAGGGTATTCATTATAAGCGTCATGCCAAAAATAATCATTGTGCATGGGCTCGTTATAACTAAATGCAAAATCCTTGTACCAGACAGTGGTATCAGGGTAAACTTCTATCTGCTTATAATCAGACCATTTGTTTTTATCAATATTAAACTCTCTGTAGCTGTAAACGATTCTTTTGGTTTTAAATGCTNTTAGTCCNTTAGGTGTTTTATCAGCAGGTACCATGAACCCTTCAAAACCAATGAGTGAGTCATTGGTTTTAATATAGTTTTTTACCTCTCCTTCATCATTAATTGGCTGCGGTAGTTTCTCGTAAAGTCCTGAGGTATCAGCTCCTGACCCACCTTCCAAAACAGCTGCATAGTTAGAGTCTACATAGTCTTCAACATCCCAATATAGATCAGTATCCCAGTTAAGTTTGTAGGTGAATTTGTTATCGATGTCTAAAAATCCTAAATCATTTTGCTCAAGGTACTCTTCATAAGCAGACTTTTCTTCATCATCAGAACCAGATATTTTTGCTATCGGCATGTAATCCCAGAGAACATCTTCTTCATTTACCTCATCTCCAATTTTCTCATAGGCAGCTCTGGCAAGTTCATTTCTAACTACTGAGTCTCTGACCCAATTGACGAACTGTCTATATTCACTGTTGGAAATCTCAGTTTCATCCATGTAAAAAGCTTTGAGTGAAACTGTTTTGAGTGTTGGGTTTTGATCCATGTATGCATTGGGATTAGATGGACCCATCACAAAAGAACCTGAGGGTATTAAAACCATTCCTTGAGGTTTGTTAGGGAAAAATTTTGAAGCTTTAACTCCAACTAAATCACCTCTATCATCCTTTGAACAGGATACGGCAAAGAATATCAATAATAAAAATAATAGGTTCTTTTTCATACTATATTATCTATACAATATCAAAAATTGGACCCTAAAATAATACTTTTGATTTAATTTTAGCTTATTTTATTTTTTATTCTCGACAAAACCCTGTCTGATAAAATAGAATTCTTTGATAACAAGTAATCATCTTCAACACACGGAATGTATGATTTTTCTATCTGTACAAGGTTAGTGTTTTCTAGGCTTACCCACCATCTATTTGTGATTAAACTTTTAACGAATTTTAAATCATAATTGTTGACTGTAACATTGTAAACAATAAAGTTATCTGAATTAAGATCTATATTTTCGACAATAAGGTTGTTCATGCCATCAATTGCATACCATATGCCCTCAGAGATTAGTGATGATATTGCTGAAGATTGATATAATGATGAAAAGCAAATTAAATCTAAATTTTTAGATAAACCAGCAAATCTACTCAGATTGCAATACTCAAAAGATGACAACCCATTAGTAAATTCATGAGAGTTATTAATNTCACCAGACTTAACAGATCGAATATTGATATCAATCAAATCCGAATTTCTAAAAACTGGTTCTGTATTGGCTATTTTATTTTTTATTTTTCCCAAGTTGTAGGTTTCAAACAACATATTTTTGAAGAGGTCGATTTCATCAAAATTGTTGATATGCTTTTGAAAACCAACGCAAGAATATTCTCCAAGTTTGCAGTTATCGTCATCTAAAATTTTTTTAATTAATGAATTGTCAGGTAACTTATTATCAACAGAAACAATATTTATTAGATTATTGTTTTGTTTCAGTGCATAATAAAAATCAAAAGTCAAGTTATTTCCGTAGTTTATGATTAGTGCTTTTACTTTTAAAATTGATAATTGTTTTAAAATTTCACTAATTGCAAAAAAGCTATCAGAATGTTGACTTCCACTTTTGAAAATACCAAGATCTAATATCTTTAAATTCCAGCCTCCACTTGATAAACTGTATATCTTTTTTCTAATCTTTTTGGTGTAATCTGATAAATTTTCTGAATCAATTTCTAAATCACTGATTGAAAAAATTGCTAAATCAAATGATTGGTCTAAATCAAAATCGTTAATACCATTAATAACAATGTTTTTACCAAGCGATTTATTGTTTAGTTTATGGACAAAATCTGTAAAATCGGATAGTGAGATGAAGTAATCTTTTATCACTAATATTATTTTTTTCTAAAATAACTTTTTGCAGTCTTTAAATCAATAGCTTCAACATCAATATCTTTAGAAATTGGAATTTTAGATCTTCCTTTTATAATGTAAATTTTTCCCCATCTCCCTTTTTCTATTGAGATTTTCTCAGAATCCCAAACTTTTAATATTTTTTCAGCATCCTTAGCTTTTTTATCTATAATCAATTTTATACAATCAGCCTCAGAGAGATTTTCAAAATCATAATTTTTATTTACATTGATGAAGGTCCCATTCCACTTTATATATGGCCCAAACCTTCCCTTACCTTTAGTTACATCAAAACCTTCATAACTAGTTAAGGGTTTGTTTTCTTTCAACTTATTTTTAATTAGTTCAACTGATTTTTCAATTGAAATTGTGAATGGGGACAGACCTTGGGGAATTGATATAA
>FUFK010039558.1_pt1 | contig 21944 bp, 44 predicted proteins | sample 1021851 | NCBI WGS metagenome assembly FUFK01 (sample SAMEA51879418, study PRJEB19060) | metagenome
AATGAAGGCTAAACAAGACGAACAAAAAATGTTATTACAGAGAGCAGAGATGCGTATGGAAGCAGTAGATGCTGCAAGAAATGTAGAGAACGTAGGGTTTCAATGGACCAGACGTATTATTGCGTTATCATCTATCTTTGCAATAATCATATTGCCAAAGTTAGTAGCAGTATATTATCCGGATGTAGATGTAACAGTAGGTTATACTGTATTCAATCCGGGATTTTTATTCTTTACAGAGGGTAGAGAAGTATNTGAATGGATAACTTTTAAAGGTTTGGTAATTACACAATTAGATACTAACTTAGTATCGGCTATTATCGGAATGTATTTCGGTGGTAGTTTAGTTAAAAAATAGGATAAACAATGAGTAATGGAGGATACCCACCACCGGGTAGATTTGGTGGCGATATGGACAGAAATGAGGTTGAGATTGACCTTAATAAGTTTATGGCTCTGCTTCAAGAAAAGTCTGAGTTAAAAGAAAGAATTAGAGAGTTAGAAGATATAAAGAATGATAACCCATATCAAAAACTTATCTTTGTTGCTCAAGCTGTAGATAGCTGGAGAATAATTCCTAGAGCTTTTCTAAGTGTGTATATGTATCTATTATACTACACTACGTTTTGGTTTATGGGATTAGAAGACCCTACGATGCAACAGTCAGGTTTAATATCGGTAGTTGTAGGAGCAGGTGCTGCATGGTTTGGCTTATATACTAATTCGTCTAAGTCTAAGGGGGACTTTACTAAAGGAGATAAATAAATGAAAAAGAGGGCATTATTATTTTTAGCTAGTTTGTTTGTGAGTGTAGGTTATGCAGACCAAACAGGCGATTGTACTGCTGGTACTCAGTATTGTGAGCAGAATAGTTTAGATACAACTAATACTACAACAACTACAAACACTAATACAAACACCAATACAAATACAAACACGAATACAAATACTAATACAAATACGAATAACAATACTAATGTTTCAACTAATACAAATACAAACGTCAGTACTGCAACCAATACTAATGTTAATACAAATACATCTAGCAGCAGTTCTACCAATACTAACAACAATAACAACGTCAATACGTCTACATCTACATCAACTTCTACAGTAAACTCTACTGTAAATCAAAATGTAAATAATACGACAACCTCTAATAATACGAATGTTAATACTTCTACAAATACTAACATTAATAAATCAGAGTCTGAATCTAATGTAAATACTAACAATGTAAATCAAAATAACAATAACACAGTTAGTAATAATACAAATAAAAACATTAACGAGTCAAACTCTACACAAACTATTAGGCAAGAGATTAAATCAAAAGCTCCACCAGCATCAGCTATAGCTCCATCTATAATGTCTTATTCACAAGACTTATGTACTACAGGAGTATCAGGTGCATTTCAAGGACAGGTGTTTGGTTTATCTGGTGGTAAAGCTGTGAGAGATGAAAACTGTGAACGTCTAAAGCTTTCAAAATATCTCTATGATACTGGGATGAAGGTTGCTTCTGTTGCTATACTTTGCCAAGATGAAAGAGTTTTTAAAGCTATGTCAATGGCAGGAACTCCTTGTCCATATGAAGGTAAGATAGGACAAGAAGCAAAAGTATTATGGGCAGCAAACCCACATAAACGACCTGATATAGAAGATGCTAAAAAAGAATATATTAGAAAATGTACACTAGAAGATAATCCTAATAGAGCAACGATTAAAAAAGATGTCGTAGGATTTGTAAAGAAAACTTACACAAGAAAAACCAAAACAGACAGACAATGCAAAAAAGAATTTTATGGCAACTAGCTGTTCTTTGTTTAAGTTTTAATCTATCTAGTCAGTACATATATGAAGGCAATCAGTCTTTAATAGATTTAACAAATCAAACAGGAACTACTAATTTAAATGTAGGTGACGACCAGTTATCATCAGCCTTTAATTTAGACTTTACATTTAATTTTTACGACCAACAATTTACATCTGCTCGTATGGCTACGAATGGATGTCTTCATTTTGGGTTAGGCACAGGCAATGTTAATTATACTAATTACTGTGGAGATTATACACCTGACCCTCTTCCACAATACAACTACACTCTGTTTCCGTTTTGGACTGACTTAATAAGAGATAATCAGTCTAAAATGTTAGCTAAAAATTTTAGCGATAAAACAGTTTTCGGTTGGTATAATTTAAAAGAATACAACAGAAACAATACTGATAATAGTTTTGAAGTAATCTTATGGACCAACTCTAGTTTTGATTTTAGGTATGGTGGTTTAGATATTATTCAGCATGATGTACTAATAGGAGAACAAAAAGACTCTAATACTTACTATCAATATTTATTTTATGATGAATGTAATACGGGAACTACTAACAGCTCAAGTTGTGTAAATGTCAACTGGAACAATTCTAGTTTTAACACACTTTTAGAAAATGGTGGCTCACTTTATGGTTCAGGTTCTGGTAATAATTTAAACTGTAGTAATCCTTTAAATGATACAAACTGTCCGGGATATTGGGAAGCTTATGATGATTTACAATGCGACCTAGACCCACAGTATGCACCCTTTTGTCGTGGTTATAGACAAGAAGAGTCAGTTGCATTCTTTGATGAAGAGATGGTTGATTATGGATTTGTAGATGAACAAGAGCAGTTTGCTACCGGTATATTTATAGACGAACAGTTTGGCTATGAAGACTTTGAAGAGTATGACACTTTTTTTGAGTATGACACTTTTGAAAATGATGAAGTATATTTGATTGAGCTTGAGCCTATAGTAGAAGGGTACGAAGAAATCTTTGACTGGGAAGAACCTTATGAAGAATATGTAGAGGTATGGACTGAACCAGAAGAAATATTTGTTAGTCTAGAACCAAGAAATGAATTTGTAGAAGTTTTTGATGTTGAAGAACTTATAAATTTATATGAATTTGAAACAATAATTAGAGAGGAAATAGATAATGATGTTAGACATGATGAAACAAACGAGAGAGAAAGCTTTGAAACTTTGGAAGAGTTGGAAGAGTGGTTTGAAGAAGAGTTGGAAGAAATACAACAAGCTGATGAAATTGACGAGAATACAGAAAGTCGTGAAGAACTTCTTGCCGAAGTCGAAGAAAACATCGAAGAAGAAAACACAGAAGAAAAAAGTTCAGTAAGAANGTCAGCTTTAGCAGTTGTAGCTANTACNATACAAACTGCNAGAGATAGTGTATACACAACAGTTCATGGTAACACATCNACAAGTGGAGTATCAAGTTCTGGTATGTCTAGNTCTGCATCGTCTAGTTCGACAGGTAGTATTTCTAACTCTCCNAGTATATCGGACCAGTTTAGTTCATCAACCACACAGACTAATCAAATACTAGACATGACAACAACAGTAACAACAAGNAGCACANCAACAATGAGTTCTAATATTAGTAGTATTTCTACTACATCTGTTTCAGACAACACNACAACATCACAGAGTCTACAAGATACAATAGATGTATCAATTAGTAATCAAGCAGATGAAGATGTTCAAGAGCTAGTCGAAACTATTATCGCTGCTAATTTACAACAAGCACAAGAAGAAGTAGAAACTCAACAACAAGAAACAGGAGAGTATGGTTCAGAAGATACTATTATAGCATATATGTCGTTTGTTCCAAACTTTAATACGTATGCGACAGCTTACATACCTCAACAAGAACAATGGTATGAGTCAACAGATATATACTCTGCAAGTATTATAAATGATAATATTGAAGCGTTCTACGGATTAGCTGGGCAAAGCATACAAACTTTAACAGAGATAAAAAACTTACAACCAAACTTATAGGAGGACATTATGGATTGGTTACAAAATAAAACAACACAGTTTATTGCATTGATGGGTATTATTGGAACTCTTGCAGGGTTTGGATATACCGGAGCTACATATGTTAATAGAATTGAAAACCTAGAAACAAAAGCTCAACAGGCTAAAGAAACAGATGATGGTTTAGGGGAGATTGAAAAGCGTATCGAAGCTTTAGAAACTTCTGTATCTTATATAAACAAAACCATTGATGAAACTGTTTTACTAAAACTTAATAATATTGATGCAGTTAAGTCTGACTTATCAGGCATGAAAGCTGACATCGAAAGTGTTAAGACTGATATAAAAATATTTAAAGAAGAAAATAAAAATCCATTAGCCGGATAATTATAAAGCTTTCATCTCTCTTTGTAAATAGTTATGTAAGGGTTGGAGTTTATCCTTACCCTTACGTAATACTGTTTTAATTATATCTCTCTCATCTATAGGAAACAATTCATCTACCATATTTTCTGGTAGCATACTAAACTCGGTAACAATTTTATTATCTCTTGTAAGTAAGACTTTGAAACTAACTAAGTTAGCTTCCGATTTGTTTATCATCTTGGTTCTCCAAAGGTGTAAAGTTAATTTTATCTTGCCTTCCTCTTAGTCCTGCTTTCATATAAGAAGTAGCTCTACCCTCAAAAAAGTTTTGATGCTCAACACCCATAACTTCGTCTAGCCAAGTTAAAGGGTTTTCTCGCTGGTCATAATTAGTCTTTAATCCAAGCTGTAGTAATCTTCTATCAGCTATATATCTATTATAGGCATACATATCTTCTTTTGTTAGACCTTGTATATCTCCCATTTCAAATACTAAATCTAAAAACTTATCTTCTAATGTAACCATTTGTCTACATATGTCGTATAGTTCTTTCTTAAAATCATCTGTCCAGATGTCTAAGTTTTCTTGAATAAACTGTCTAAATAATTTAGTCATAGCTTCTACGTGCATAGACTCATCACGAATAGAGTAAGTTACTATCTGTCCCATACCTTTCATTTTACCGAAACGTGGGAAGTTTAACAAGATTGCAAAGCTGCTAAACAACTGTAGTCCTTCTGTAAAAGCTGAGTAAACTGCTAAAGTTTTTGCAATACTTTTCTTATCTCTTCTGGTTGTTTTTATATCACTAATATACTNATGTTTGTCTGCCATCTCTTCATACTCTGAGAATGCTTTGTACTCTAGGTCCGGCATTCCTACAGTATCAAGTAGTAAACTGTAAGCGTGTTGATGTATTGACTCCATGTTTGCAAATGAGCACATCATCATTCTTGCTTCTGGCTTTTTAAATATACGCATATATCTATCTATGTATCCAGAACCAACATCAACATCTGATTGAGTAAACAATCTAAATATCTGTGTTAATAAATTACGTTCATTGTCTGATAAATCTTGCCAGTCTTTTACATCTGTGTGTAATGGTACATCACGAGGTAGCCAATGCATTTGATTTTGTAAATCATAATAATCAAACATCCATGCATCATCAAATGGTTTGTAATATTCTCTTTTTCCTAATAAACTCATTNTTTCTCCTATCTAAATGGTTTTATATCTTGTATCCATGTAACTAAAGACCATCGTTCTCCTTTTGTTACTGGGGTTATTTTGTGTAATACGTAGCTGGGAAACATTACCATATCACCTGCTTCCATATATATTGGTCTATCTGCTCCTTGTTTCAATACTAATTCACCACCATCACATTTATCATCTAACAATATAGAAACAGATATTTTTCTATTAGAATAAATACCTTGTCCTATATCTGTGTGCCAATCATAATGATGTCCGGTTTTATAATGTAATAATTGTAGGTTATCAAAGATACCTGCAATATCAAATCGAAAAGATGTAGCATTGTATGTTTTAACAGTATCATAAATTAATTCAGCTAAACCTAAATCTTGTATTGGATAGACATCTACTTGTCTAACTGAGTTAGCTTTTTTAGAATTATCTTTATCGTGAACTTTACCTTCCCACTTATCTACATTCTTATGCATATTTTTTATTCTTAAACAATCAGAGTGTGTTAAAAAATGAGTAGCTCTGTCGAATGTTTCAGGTTTTAAATTATTTGGTTGTTCTACGTACATACTATCCTTCACAAGCGATGCATTCAACATCTTCAAGATTAATTCTAGGTACTTTAATATNTACATCTTCTGCATTTCTAGCTGCGTTAGACCTAAAGTAATATAAAGATTTTAATCTGTTTGCACCATACCAATGAACATCATTGACATACTGCATATATTCATCGTGCACCTCTTGAGGTTCAGTAGCTTTAGGTAGCGTAAAGAATAAATTAACAGACTGTGATTGACAGATAAACTCTTGACGTTTATATGCGTGTTCTACAACCCATATTTGATTTATTTCATTAGCAGTTTTAAATATTTCTTTTTCTTTATCTGTTAATATATCTAAGTGTTGTACTGAACCATCCTTACCAGCAATATCTTTCCATAGTTTTTCTAGTTCTTTTACTTTTAATCCTTTTGATTTTAAAAGTTTTTCTAAAAACTTATTCTTTACTTGGTACGAGCCGGAAAGAGTTTTGTGCGTATATACATTAGCCCTATATGGCTCAATCGAAGGAGATGTCCCACTACATATGATACCAGAAGAAGCATTAGGAGCAACAGCCAGAAGGTGAGCATTCCTAAAACCAGAACCACTAATATCAGGAGCTTCACCACGTTGTTCAGCGAGTTCTTGAGAAGCTGATGTGGCTCGTTCTTTAATGTGTTGGAAAGCTTTGTAGTTAAATCCCGTAGCGAAAATACCTTCAAACGGGATGTTATGTGATTGTAAGTAGGCATGAAATCCCATTGCTCCAAGACCCAATGACCTTTCTCTGTAAGCAGAGTAGGCAGCTCTAGTAAAGCCTTCTTTACCTTCTCGTATATAGTTTTGAAACCTTTTAAAATTTGCATTATATTCTCCTAGTTGTGTTGTGTCGATAGCATTATCAATAAAGTGTTGAATAACATTATCTAGCATTGTGATTAAATCTTTAATAAAGTTTTCATCTTTAGACCATTCATCAAAGTATTCTAAATTCACAGATGATAAACAACAAACTGCTGTTCTCTCTTCGTTAGTAGGTAGTGTTATTTCAGAACACAAATTACTTTGTTTTATTTCTAGCCCTAAGTCTTTTTGTTTTTGTGGTAATGCATCATTACAGTTATCAATATTAACAATGTAAGGTTCTCCTGTTTCAGCACGAGCATTAATTATTTGCCACCATAAATCTCTAGCACTTACAACTTTAACAGCTTCGTTAGATTTAGGGTCAACCAATCTCCAATCTGTATCATCTTCCACAGCTTTTAAAAATTCATTAGTGATGTTGACTCCATTGTGAAGATTTAAACATTTTCTATTTATATCTCCACCGGATGATTTTCTCATTTCAATAAACTCTTCTATCTCTGGATGTGATATATCCATATATGCAGCGTAACTACCACGTCTTGTTACCCCTTGATTAAAGGCTAACATCTGTGAGTCAACTACGTGCATGAATGGGATAGAACCAGTAGACTTACTACCATGAGTAGTAGATACACCATTACTTCTAACATCTCCCCAAAATCCACCAATACCTCCACCCGAACTCGCCAACCAAATATTTTCATCATAGTGAGAAGATAACCCACTCCGACTGTCAGGAACATAATTGAGGAAACAGCTAATAGGTAAGCCACGACTTGTTCCCCCGTTACTAAGTATAGGAGTGCTAAACATAAACCAACACGAGGAACTGTACTGATAAAGTCTTTGAGCCAATTCAAAATCTGTGACACCTTTGAAGGTTGCTCCGAAGGTCGCTGCTCTGGCAAATGCTTCTTGGGCATGAGTTTCTTCTCCTGTAAAATATCTATCTTTTAATGTATCACGACTAAACTTATCTAGTTTTTTTTCGTTATCATAATTAATTTTTATACCTAAATATTCTTTAGGTCCTACTTTATCTTCTGTCATTTACTGTTCTCCATGTCGTGTATATTAAGCATTATTATAGCATAATGTAATATTTTTAGCAAATCATTTTTATTCTTACCATCTTTATTACCATAGCGTTTAGCATACTTCATAATATTACCCATACAAAAACCTTCACCATGTCCGGAGTCTATAATAACATCAGTAGCTTGATACTTATCAGAAGCATAGTGTTCATTATAAGTATTATTTATATATGTTAATAAATTATTTATATGTTGGTCTTCATTAAATTTGTATGTCATGTTATGTCCTGTAAAGTTAAGTTAGGATTTCTTTTAACTTGTTTGTAAAACCAACGTAAACTATATGCACTTAACATAAATTTATTATTTGCAAAGATATGTGTTTGGCTGGGGAGAAATTCATATAAGTTATTTTTAGTAATTTTTGAAGTGTCCTCTCCATCTGGAACCATTGTGCGTAACCATTCGATTAATAATGTTTCTGCTTTACGTCTTAATTTTTTTGATTGTTTTCCACTCATAGTTTTGTTGGGTCATAATTTTTAACTAACTTCCAATAAGTTAAAATGCTATTAAACATAGATAAATGTTTTAGATGTGTATCTTTATCCCAGACGTGGCATGAAATAAACTTAGGGTCTTCTCTATCAACAAAGATAGATACTCGTTCTGGTTCATCATACTCACACCCTTGAGCATATGCTGATAGTTGCATAGCGTGGTCGTCATAAACTAACTTAGCCGGGTCTTTATCTTTTATATTTACTTTTGTTTTAAAATCAATAAAGATACCAGACTTAGAATATAAATCTATCTTACCACCATATCCTTGAGGAGCACAAAAAGAGTCCTCTGCAATCCATTCTTCTTTAGGAAATGTTTCATCTAAAAAGTCTTGTATGACTTTGTAAGTTTTGTTTTTTGATTTACCTAAAAATCCTTTTTCAATTTCAGCATGAATTTTAGTTCCAGACTTTGCAGCTTCTAGTCCTATCTTTTTAGAGTCCTGTTTACATCTATAAAAAAACTCTTCATCAGACTCATCTTCATCTTTTTCTAAAGATATAGCTGATTTTAATGCTTGGTCAATTTTCCAATTTTCTAAGAAAGGTTTAGCTATCATACCTATTATGGTTGTGACTGATGGAACTAAGCCTAACGATTTAGCATCACGTAAAGTTGTATTACGTTCAACACCATTCGCACCAACAATAGTATACATAGGGTCTCCCTCTTGAGTATACCAATGTCCTGACTCAGAAGTAAACTTACTATAATTATCTTTTGTATTAGTTTTCATTCTTTAAATCCTCAAATGTTTTATATACATCTGATGTAAATAATTTTTGTATATTGACGAGCCACATCTTACTAGCGTTGTGGTCGCCACCTTTTACAGACTTTTTAAAATCTAATTTATCAATTAATTGTTTTAACTTTGGCACATCAAAAATAAATGTGCAGAATATGTTATCTCCAATACATAAATTATGAAACCAATAATCAGACTCTGTTGCTGCTATTCCAGATGGCTTTCCATAAGATTCATATTCAATACAAATGTTACCGGTCTTCATCCACATTCCTCGTTCTGATTTAACTTCAACCTTTTTATTGGTTAGCATTTCTGCTATTTTATCTTCACGTATTTTACCATATTGTAAATCTATGTCAAACTTTTTTCTATCTTTCTTAGTGGGTTTCACTCCAGTTACCTCCTATTTTATATTCGCCATCCAAAGGACATCTCAAATTAAAATGTTTTCCAGCATCAATAATACTTTTCACAGCTAATCCACCTACAAAATCTGCCTGAGACTCTTTAACTTCTATCTGCCATTCATCATGGATGTTAGCCACAAACTTATAATCTATTGCGTTAAGTCTAAGTAAACTATCCAAAAGACTTAATGCTTTCTTCATAACAATAGAACCTGCACCTTGTAGTAAAGTATTTAATGCTGCATGATTATTTCTGACATACAGCTTACGACCATCTATACCTTTGAGGTAAGTCTTAATAGCTGCTCTTTGCACTCTATCTCGAAGAGATTTAAATGATGGTGTATTAGAGAAGAAATGTTCTCTAGCTCGTTTACCATCTCCCTCGTTTCCTCCAACCACGCTTCCAAGTTTTTTATCTCCTGCTCCGTACATGAGGGCATAGATGAAAGTCTTTGCCTGATTTCTTGATTTAAGTCTTGCAGCTTTCTGATTAGTTGTGTGTATGTCTCCTTTGATGATTTCATTTATAAACTCCTCGTCAGCCATATAGTGAGCCAACATTCTTATTTCCAAACCAGAAGCATCAACTCCTAGTAATACATTACCCTCATCAACAGTCCAACAAGCTCTACACCTATCACCATAAGGGCTAGATACTGAGGGAACTTGAGCCATGTTTGGATTTCTATGTGTCATTCTACCTGTTATAGTTCCATTAGGAATAACAAAACCATGTACCCTATCGTCTTCCTCTACTGCTTCAACCCATGAGTCTACTTGAGCTATGCGTTTTTGTAGTAAAAGAAAGTCAGCAATAAGTTTGGCTTCGTGAATGTGAGTAATCTGTGATAAAGTTTTTTCATCTACAATCGGCTGACCGGTAGGTGTAAATCTATCTGGCTTCCAACCAAAGTCTACAAGGTATTCTCCAATCTGTTTACGACTACCTAGATTAAACTCTTGCAACTTTTGTCGCATAAAAGGTTCGTAGTTTTTTGTATCAAGACATCTGTTGTATTCATCATCAGTAAGTCCTCGTTTAGATAGCTGACCATCTTTACGAATGTATGGAGTAATTAATTTATCATCAATCCATTTAGGCTTGAATGTCGAGTGAACCTCATCTTCAATCTGCTGCATCTTTTCTCTAAGTTCAGCTAATAATAATTGAGCAGAAGTCATATCAAATTTAAATCCATTGACCTCTTGTTGTTTGATTATCCTTGCAACATCTTTCTCAAGTTGAATAGATTGTTTTGAAAATCCTTTTGACTCTTGACGAAGTTTGAAAAAAACTTTAGTGTTAAGTTCAACATCACGAACACAATAGTCTAACATCTTTTCAGAATACTTATCATACTCTTCAAATTGAATTTTAGGATAACCTAATTTATATCCCCAAGTTTCTAAGCTGTGTCCTCCATCTCTAACCGGATTAAATAATCTGGACAAGACTAAAGTATCAATAACTTCTTTATCAGATAAATCTACATTACAAAACTTTTCTACTATTGGAATATCAAATCCAATAATATTATGTCCTATAAGTGTATCAGCTTGAGATAAAAGTTTACAAGCTTCTGAAAGTTTATCTGGTGGAAACTTAAATATTTCTTTTGTATCTACATCTTGAGCTACAATACACCATAGCTTAGATGCTTTTACATCATCAGTTTCTACGTCAAATACTAATCTCATTAAAACTTCTCTTCTAAATTATCGTTGTCTTCAAAGTCTGAATTATCAACTTCACTTAACCTGCCGGTTTCAGCATCGTAAATAACCCGACAAGCTAATCCTACATCTCCTGTATATCTGGATTTAAGTATCCTCATCTTAGTAGTTCTAGCTTCATCCGGGTCGTCTGATTGTTGATTACGTTCTAATGCGATAACACAATCTGATAACTGACCAATACTATTTGAGCCACGTAAATGAGATAGACTTACTTCAATACCATTCTCATGTCCCTTGTTTCCATCAACTCTACGTAAGTGAGATACAAGAATTATACCTGCACCTGTTTCCTCTACTAAGCTTCGTAGTCTGGTCATAATCGTATCAATGGCTCGTCTTTCATCTCCTTCATGGACAGCACTAACTAACATATGTAAGTGGTCTACGACTACCCATTTACAATCACATCCGATAATCATAAATCTTAACTTAGTAAAGATGTCGTCAATATCGTTTGTGCCAAAATGCGAATGAACCCAAACCCTATTTTTATTATCGCCATCATACAGCACATCAAAGAATTTATCAAGTTCTTCTTTACTAAATCGTTCTCGAACTTGGTCAATGTAAAGTCTAGCGTTAGCTTCGATAGATAGGATACCATCTATGGTCCTTCTCCAATCTTCCTCTAATGCAATGATACCTACATTATCTTTAGTCTGTTTAATTAGCCAATGCTCTAACTCTCTAGTCACACTAGACTTACCAAGTCCTGTCCCACCTGTAAGTGTTAATAGTTCTCCTTGTCTAAGTCCATACAGCTTATCATTCAATCCCTCGTAAGGGAAAGGAATACTCTGTTTCTTTTCTCTGTTATGAAACTTATCTCTTTGTTCAGAGATATTAATAACACCGGAAGGTGTATAGACTTTTGCTGCCCACCATGCTTCAACAAATTCTTTATGTTTGTTTGACCTCAACATATCGTTAGGGTCTTTCCAACCATTAGGCAAGTTTAGTATCTTAGCTTTACTAGGTTTAAAAAGTCTGGCAACTTTGACTGCTGCTTCTTTTCCTGCTTTATCGTTATCAAATGCAATGATTACATTTTCAAACTCATCAAAAAATTCTAGACTTTCTTTAACATCTTTGACTGCACCTTGAGCACCACGTTTAATAGAAACGACTGCCCATTTACTACCAAGTAGTTCATAGGCAGCCATCGCATCGCACTCCCCTTCGGTTATCGTCACATACTTACCACCTTTGAAAAGTTGTTGACCAAACAAACCTGTATCATTGTAAGTTCCAGAAACAAAAAAGTCTTTGTTCCTTACGTTTCTACACTTGGTCGCTGACAATTCATAGCCATTGTAGTATGGATAAAAGTGTTTAACTACATTACCTTGTAAGTCTAATGCAACTTTAACACCATACTTCTTAGCTGTGGCTTGTGATATTCTCCTATCGCTAAGAGCATTAAAACTACCTTCATTAATATCATCAGGTAGCTTTGCTGTATTTGTTGTCATACTCTCTCCTTCACATGATTTTTCATAGTCTGGCATAAACTCGCCACAACTAAAACACTTAGCTGAACCATCGGTATTAACACCGACAGCATCGCTACTATTACATAGGGGACAGGGTTGATGCACCTTGTCCCAAGTTTTATCATCCATGTTTACCCTCACTTAATTTTATTTTTTGTCTTCTTTATCTGGTTCGATAACAGCTTCCTTACAATCTTCAAGTAGTTTTTCCAGATTAATTCTATGAGTTCTCGCAGCAAAATCTAATGCTTCGACCACCACTTGAAGTTGTCCGGCTTTATTTATAATGATAGTAGCTTCTTGCTTTTTGTTATCATCTTTAATCTTGTTAACATCATACAAGGTTTCGCCACTATCATTTGTTATTGTTATAATCACAGTTAAAACTCCTCGTTATCAGAGTCAGCTTCTGCATACTCAACCAAATTATCAACCTTAACTGCAATCAGCTCGGCAAAACTTCCAAAGTTATTGCTATAAGGTTTTATTTTAACTGTAACTTCCGAGCCATTACCTACTGCAACATCAAGTGAATTGTTATCACTATCAATTAGTTTAGGTGCTGGATTAGCAGTCCCATCATTCTTTTCAGCTCGTCTGCTAAACGTGAACGCTGGTTCTTCGTATTTAGGTTGACCTGCTCTATCTCTAACTTGTGTTAAACCTAAACCCTCAAGTTTAGTAGCAGTATCTTGGTCAGTCAATACAGTTACACTATATTTATGTGGAGTAAACATCGTGTTAGGTGATGTTATCTTTGCCCACATAGCTTTTCCATTTACATACTCATACATATTATTATCCTCCTTCGGTTGTATTAAGTTGTGTCATTATACCATAGGTCATATTAAAAGTCAATAGGTAAATAAGAGAAAGCCGGTTTTATTGGCACAAGACCGGAAACTTGCCTAGTCAGACGACTAGCTACCACAAGAAAAGGAAGGTATATTATTTTGTGAGGGCTTCCTATGGCAAACCTAGACATTTCTGATAACCTCTAACACCTCTCCCCAAAAAGTTAAAGGTGTATCATCTAATGTAACTTTGAAATCATCGTCTAATTTTTCGACAATATAAGATACATTCTGGTTTGACATATACTCAACAAACTTCCTATACTCGTCTCTTGTTAAGACCTCTGTTAAATATTGTTCTTTTTCTGCTAAATTCATAGTATATATTATATCATATAACCAATAAAAAGTAAAGACTATTTTAAATATTTGTCTATCATATTTAACTTATCATCATACTCGGCAATCATTCCTAACTCTTTTTCAATAGTTTCAATAGTATCTGGATGTTCAGCTACACCAACAGGATTTTCTATTAGGACCAATGCATTAGCAACGTGCCGGTCTATCTGACCTTTAAAGTTATTGCGTAGTGCTTTTAAAATAAATTCTCTATTAATATACATTACTTCTCCCTCTCTAACCAAGCATCAAACTCATCGGGGTCATCTGTTTTTATTTCTCCACTCTCTAATAAATTTTGATATAGTTTATTTTCTTTTTGATAATAATCTTTTACATCATCAGAAACATAATCAGATTTGTTTACCCATTCATAAAAATTTTCTTTATTCATTTACCTTCCTCAATTTTAAATGCTTCGTTAAGATGATACAGTAAGTCTGCTATGGCATGGACCTCTTGAATATCTATACCACCATACTCAAACAAACTGGTCACACCACTTTTAGATTTACGATAGTTATTTTTCATCCATGTTAAATTTCTTTCCTGAATTTTAACTGTTATTATTTTCTCTTTCATTTACCTTGCCCTCGATATTTTTTGTAGCTGTTTTTCTTATTCTTATTCATGGTCGAGAAAGCTACATTACCTCTACCTTGACTTGTCTTTTTACCTCGAACCCCAGTAGCAGGAGTATGTTCAGTCTTTCGCCAAACTTTAGCCATTAACTATCCTTAACTGTTTTCTTACGTTTATCAGCAAACTCTGTAATTTTTTTTCCAGAACCATACCATATTGTTTGCTCTGTCCATTTTCCATTACTATATCTAGTGTCAATAGCAATAACTGTGTTATCTTTTTTCTCCTGTTCCAGCTCTTGTTTTCTATTGGCTACTTTCTCTTCGTATTGTGTCATGTCATACCTCCTTGATTGCATACACCAATGCCAAGAATTATCATCAATGTATAAAAAATCTCGGCAGTCGTCAAATTTTTTTCTCCAATCCTCACTATCATAAATATCTTTCCACTCCTTATCCTCAACAGTCGTTGCACAACCTGCTAGAATTATTGTTAGTATAATATATTTCATTGGTCCTTGTCAAGTTTTGTCATGTGTCTAGTCATTATCATAGGTTTTATTTTATCTTTTGATAACAGATACATATAAATACAAGTTGAGCCAACCATAACAAACAACCCTAATCCAAAAAATAAATACTCCATTATATTGCCTTTACAAAATTTGTGCTACTGTGTATCTCTTTAAACTTAACACCCAGCAACTTGTGTATTCTATCCTCAAACAAACTAATATGTTTTAATACTTCTTCGCTTTCTTTAGCTGTCAAGTTTTCAAAGTCTTTATCCATATGTTTCTCTGGTTCATTGAATAATCTCATCAAGTAATCTGATACCTGATGTTTTGCGTAAACTTTTGCTGACACTTTTTTGTTCTGATATGTTATCATAAGTTTCCTCACTATCTACATTTGTATCTATCAATGGTGATTTATCAAACCAATCATCAATAACTTTTATATAATCATCTTTCATATACTATATCCTTTATAAATTATTATAATTATTAATTATTATTTTTATTAATATAATATAATATTTATACATTATATCATATTTTTTGTTAATTGTAAACCCCTAATTTATTTTTGTTTTAAGGGCTTATTATCTCTGTTAATACCTGACCTTGCCTTAACCTGTTATCGTTTAATACAGGGCTTCTATGGGCTTCCTATCATGGTTATTTTATGACATCAACAATATCATCTAAATATATGAATACTGCCTTTGCCATTACATCACAAACATAATCGTAAATATGCTGTTCGTTTATTTTTTCTGGATTATCTCCGGACATTATACTTTCATAAATCATCTCAACAAATTTATCTTTATTATGCTGTGTCAGTTTACCTAAGATATTAGTAAAATCTCGGCAACATATCTCATCTACTAACTCATAAATAGTTTGTGTATATATTTGGCTCATTTATTTTCTCCTACCTAACTGTTAATTTCTCTCATCTCGTCTTTACAAAATATTAATCTTTCTTTAATTAATTTATTTAACTTCTCTAAAAATTCTAACTCACGACTAATACTTTTTAATNTTCTCAATCTTCTGCTATCATCTTTGTTCATCTTCTATCTCCTTTAATATTTTTTCTGACATATAATCATCCTGCTCTTGTTGTTTAACAAAGTCTAACCACTCTTGACTGTCTTTGTCAACAGTATCAAACCATTCTCTAAATACTTTACTCATCTTCGTTCTCCTCTAAATTAAATGCTATACATTCTTTCATAGCTTCATCTAAAAAATAATGGTCGCTACTTGTAGTGCGATTACCATGCGTCCCGTCAGAAACTTGAAATTCAGTAAACTTACCTATATTTTCTTCTCCGGAACAATCTCCTGTTTTTCCTAAAACAATACACCAACCATTAGGTTTATCTTTTTGAAAAAAAGTCATTTCTTTTTCATCAAATATAAATTTACTCATCTTCGTTCTCCTCTTCTTTATATATCTCATCTCTTATTGCATCTTCAAAGACTGCTTGACATTCAAAAAACGCACTCTCTAATTCACTTGCTTTATCTCTTACAATGTCCAGATAATCTTCCATTTCTTTTTCTAGGTTATACTTTTCTGCTAATGATATTAACTTAACTTGTATATCTACTATGGGATAGCTTAATCCCTTTGCTTCTTTGGTTATATCTTTAACGTGAATATATCCTAGTTCTAATTCATCAATCTTATTCATATTGCCCTCTACCATATCATTAATTAAATACTTTGTCAATATCTTTATAGGTTCTTTTTGCACCTAGATATTTTCTCAATACTCTAATCGCATGAACAATATCCATATCAGCTATATCAATCCATTCCTCCCGGCTTTCAGAGTAATATTCATAGTCTTGTTCCATGTCTACCGGTATTGTTTTACCTAGTATTCTTTGTATTTCTAACGCTTCTTTTAATGTCATTTTGTTTCCTCCTATGCTATTTGCAAAACATTAATCACAAAACCAGATGTATCTTTTCTGGCTTTACCTTTTGCTTTAAGTCCAATAACTCTATTAGACCTATCCAAAAATCTCATATCGGTTTTATCTCCATCAATAACTTTCATACCTTTAAATATCTTCGGCATATCCCCATTAAATACCACAGCTTTATTATATGGAACAGTATCAAATAATCTGGCATACTTGTCATTCGCTTCACTATAACTCCAAGTTAAATGATAGTTTTTAATATGCGATACTTTCCTTGTGGGGATTTTAGTATAATCATAAAACTGTATATCGCTAAACATATCAAATATATTTTCATATCCCTCTATTGGTATTGTTTCAAATTGTATATCGCTAGTTCCATTTAACCGGATACAAGGTAGTTTTCCTAGCCTATCACACTTGCGTATAAAAGCTTGTATATCCTTAACCAATAACTGCATGAATGTATCTCTATCATCTAGGAATAAATTAGTTTTACGTTTTCTGGCTTCTTGTATAGTGTTTGTAGTTTCTCCCTTTTTAAAGATACCACCTCTCCCTGCTGTATTTAAACAAGCTTCTTTGCACTTTGCAATATCTTGATAGGGGCATATTCTGGTATTAATTGGGGATAGGTGCATAATAGCTGATAAATATTTATCGCTTAACTTATCGCCCTTTATTAATTTAGGATTGCCACTAACTGTTAATAATTTCATATATAGCCCTCTAATAATTAAGGGGATAATTTAAGGCTATCCCCTAAAACCTTTTTAAATTTATTTAATAAATCTAAAATATCTTTTTGGATAAGCATTAAAAACATAACCATTCGATAATGAATAAAAGTTTTTTGTGCCTATTCTGGATTGTCTTGGGTATGTTTCAACCCTAAATTTTAAACCAAATAAATTTATATGGTGAAATTTTTTATTTGGATTTTTTCTATCTTGAAATGTTTTTATCATAATATACCTATAATAATACTCTTAAATAAAAGGTGTAAGAGTTCCACCTAAATATTAGCTTCGGATTTTTAGGTCGTTATCGCTAACAGTTTGTATACACTAACAGAAAAATATTATCTTGTCAACCCCCTAATTAATAATATTTCATCTAATAAATGCAATTTATTTTTATCTTCTAAATTAATAAGACCATTGACAATATTACCACTCATTAATTTACTTCCTAAATGAGCAATGTTATTTTGTAAGTCAATCTTACTTCTAGCCCTTTTTAATTTTTTCTTTTGTTTTAATGTCATTTTCATTTTTACAAGTTAGCACAACTTAAAAAGATTGTCAAGACTTTTTTTATTTATTTTAAAATATTAAAAAAATAACTTGACATTCACAGAACACACTAAAAAAAGTTTTTAAGGGTAGCATAAGGGGTAAAGCTTATCGTTTAAATATGGGCTTCTATGAAGCTTGTAGAGCTATGTATAACTTTGTCAAGTGATAGACAAAAAAAACCCCAGATGTAAATCTAGGGCTTTTTAATTGGTTAAGTTTATTATTATTTCATATTATGGATACATTCATTATAACCAATAACAAAGCCTAACATTTCCTCCTTGCTATTAAATCTTTTTAAATCATACCCGTATTGATGTCCTAGTGTTATAGAGTATTTATTAAATAATAAACCCTCTTTTTTAACACTTGATTTATTTGCATAAGTATCATAGCCATATTCAATTATATTCTTTTCAAATAACGCACATTGAAAAGCATAATAATATTTATTATTACCTCTTAATTGAAAAGTTATTTTTTCTTTAGCTTTTTTAAATTCCTTTTCTCTTGTAAGATGGAAAGTTTTTTTCAGCATCATAGGCATTAAATTATTCATTATTGTTAACCTCTCTTATTATTTCGCTATCGTAAATTATTAATTCTATATCTTCAAATAAATCTAATTCACTTAATATATCAGTTAATGTATCATTCATTTTTAACCCCTTATAAAGTAATTATAATTATTAATGCAAGTGTAAACGCAACCGGTTTTAAAATATACCAGTTTACAAATTGCAATTTATTTTGTTTACATTCTTTTTTTATTTCATTGTGAAATTGTAAGAAAGATTTAATTATTATATTTATCATTTTTAATATACCTCTATTTGTTTATGATTGTTAAATAGTAAAGGGATTTTTAAATATTGTCAAGTGTTTTTTTAAAATAATTGTAAAGTTTTTGAAGTATTTATTAATTTAATAGCACTTTATAAACTTTATAAATGGCATTAACTAGATTTTAAATTTGCAAAGTTTAAAAAATTTGTAAAGTTTTTTAAAATTTTACTTGACTTTTACAAAGTTTTATGATATAGGGAACACTATTCATCAATTTTATAATGTCTTATAAGTTATTGATATAATGTATGAAGTTTGCGAAGTAGGCAGGGCAGGATGCACATAGGGGGTCCCGTAGGTATGTTATAGTGGTCGCACATTTCTAGGGTATTTTAGGTATTAACCAGATTGCACCGGAACTTGTCAAACTTTATAAAGTTTTGGACAAGGGTTTGGAGGTTGGCTAGGTTATAGATATACAACCCTGCCGGATTGACAATCCTATTGTACACTTTTATTTTGGTTTTGTCAATACCTTTTGTGTAAATTAAATAAAATAATTTAAAAAGCTTGACAAACTTTTAAAATACCTCTATAATAATTAGTATGGCAACCTATCTAGCAGAAAAAAAGGACAGAAACCTTACAGATAAACAACAATCTTTTCTAAATCATCTTGTGGAAACGAATGGTGATTTTAAAAAGTCTGCCGAACTTGCAGGATACTCAAGTAATCACTATCAAGTACTAAAATCATTAAGAGAAGAAGTAGTCGATTTAGCTTCAGACGTACTTGCAAGAGAAGCACCCCAAGCAGCTTTTAAAATTATAGAGGTTTTAAAATCGGATAAACCAATACCTCAAGCTAATTATAAACTCCAAGCTGCTCAAACTGTTTTAGACAGAGTAGGGGTTGCAAAGACAGACAGAATACAGGTTGACCACAATGCTGCTGGTGGAATATTTATCTTACCAGAAAAACAAGCTATAGATATAGAAGAAGGAGACTATGAAGATATTTCTGACTGAGTTTATTTTTGAAGAAAGAATATATGCTGGTCCTAATATCATAGCAAAAGACTGGGACACAGCCGAACTTGCTGCACTTGATAATGGTTTAACCCTTGTCGGTGAGTTAAATGGTTTGGTGGTTGATAAAAAAACTGAAAAGAAGTATGCAGATAATGTTATACCTTTTCCAAAAGATAGAATATTACACTAATGACAAAGCAACAACAACAACAAACTAAGTCTAAAAAAGAATTAGAACTACTTAAAAAGCAACAACAGTTAAGACAGCATAATCAATAATGGCTAAGAAAAAAGACCCACGTTTAGAAAGAGCCGGAGTAAGTGGTTATAATAAACCAAAACGAACTCCTAAACATCCTACTAAATCTCATGTCGTGGTTGCGAAAGAAGGCGACAAGATTAAAACTATTAGGTTTGGTCAACAAGGTAAGAAGGTTGGTACATTAAAAGGCACAGCCGGAAAACCAAAAAAAGGTGAGTCTGCTAGAATGAAAGCTAAACGTAAGTCTTTTAAAGCACGTCATGCTAAGAACATTAAACGTGGTAAGATGTCGGCTGCATGGTGGGCTGATAAAGTTAAATGGTAAGATGGACTTTAACGAGTGGCAAAAGACTGAACTGAACTGGTGGGCAGATAGACAACTAAAAATTGTCGCCCTTATGACTTGTATTCAACTAGGAATGTTTGGTTTAATGTTATTATGTTTTTATATTAACTCATTAGTATTTTAATGGCATACTCTCAAAAAGTTGTTGATAGGTTTGAAGGAGTTTTAAAACATCCAGAAAAACATTCAGTAGGTCGTTTCGACCCTAATGACCCTGATGTTGGAACTGGAATGGTTGGAGCACCTGCTTGTGGTGATGTAATGAAGTTACAAATTAAATGTAAACTTCAAGGTAATCAGTACATTGTAGATGATGTAAAATTTAAAACGTATGGTTGTGGCTCTGCCATAGCTTCAAGCACCATGTTTGTTGATATGTTGAAAGGTAAAACTATTGAAGAAGCTAAACTTATTAAAGATAAAGATATAGCTGATGCTTTAGAACTACCTCCGATTAAACTACATTGTAGTGTGTTAGCAGAAGAAAGCATAACAAAAGCCATAGATGATTGGGAAGATAAATTATGCCACAAATAGGTTCAGAACAAAAACCAATTATATTTTCATCTAAGAACAAAGGTAAAAAGCGTGTCTTAGGTTTAACTGGTAAGTTCTATACAAAAGAAGAACAAAGTCAATACGCAGAGGGTTGGGACAGAATATTTGGAGAAAATAATGCCAAGAAAAAAAACGACAACAAAAAAACGTAAGTCAACTGTCAACAAAGCTGGTAATTATACCAAGCCGAGTATGCGTAAGAGACTTTTCGAGAGGATTAAGGCTGGTTCTAAAGGTGGTAAACCCGGTCAATGGTCAGCTCGAAAAGCCCAGCTTTTAGCTAAAGAATACAAAGCTAAAGGTGGTGGTTATAAATAATGGTCAGAAAAAAGAAAGACCCAAAAGTAGGAACAGGAAAAAAACCCAAAGGTAGTGGAAGGAGATTATATACCGATGAAAATCCAAAAGATACTGTCAGCATTAAATTTGCGACTCCAACAGATGCGAGAAAAACTGTGGCAAAAGTTAAAAGAATTAAAAAACCTTTTGCAAGAAAGATACAAATTCTCACAGTCCTTGAGCAGAGGGCAAAAGTCGCAGGTAAAAGGCAACAAGCCGAAATCGCCAAGAAAGGCAAAGAAGCAATAAGAAAAAAACATGGCACTAAAAAAGTCACAAAGAAGTCTTAGA
>FUFK010040331.1_pt1 | contig 21940 bp, 29 predicted proteins | sample 1021851 | NCBI WGS metagenome assembly FUFK01 (sample SAMEA51879418, study PRJEB19060) | metagenome
TACTTTGTATCTGACCCTAAAGGAACGTATCTATATTGGATTAACTACTTAGAAATGCCACCTGTTAAAGAATTATACTGTCCTGACACTACACTATGGACTAAAAAAAAGCTACTTAAAAAGGTCTATCTACTCACAGAGGATATGGCAAGTATTGTACATAAGGTATAGTTATTGCATATTGTTAATTATTTTCACTATATTGTGAAACTAAAAATAAGACACTATGGAAAAATGTATAATCTGTAACACCGAAATCAAGGGGTGGGGAAACAATGCTAATCCTGTACAAAATGGTAGATGTTGTGATAATTGTAACATCGAAGTAGTAATACCATACAGAATAGAAGCAATGAAAAAAGGTTTATATAAAACAAGCAAGATAGACCCAAATAAAAGTATTAATATGAATTAAGGTTTATGTCGCATGGCGACAAAACCGATAACTGTAAAAATAAAACTATGGCAANAAACAATCACAATNCAATAGAGAATCAAGTAATGGCCTANTGTAGGCATAAAATACAAAAAGAACAAGAGGTACTAAAGTACATAGAAAAACATAAATCAATACTAACAGAACTNGGATATGAAATCAAAAAAAAAGAATTATCTNGCATATCTGAATGACAACTATTTTTATGAAATAGGCTATGTAAAAAAAGAAAGTAATATAAAATATATAAAAATGAAAAAACAAAGACAGTATCGAAGTAATCAAGGTAGAAACCCAAAAAAAGATGAGGTAACTTATCAGACCTTAAAGTTTGCATTTATTGTGTTCCTTATATGTCTGTGTTTACTTTTGATGTTAGAACAATGGACATAAAAGCAAAACAAAAGTACGAGGCATCTTTNAATTACTTAGGTCAGGCTATGACATCTGCNTTTGAAAAAGCAAGTGATANNAGAAAAAAAGAAATAGGTAATTACATTAAGTGCCTTACTGANATGNANNAATACACNAATAATATAGAAACAAAACTAATAAAACAAAATTATGAAAANGATACAACTTTTAGACGGAAACGAGTACAACAAGCAAGACTTGTTAAAAAAAATGGTAGATGATGATTTCTACTATGGAGAGTTATCACATTTAGTACTAAGCAGCTCATCTTTAAAATTACTACTATCAAGTCCAAAGACATATAAGTATGTTACAAAGTATGGTAGTAAAGAAACACAACCACTAAGAGATGGTAGGCTAATACATCTGTCAATACTTGAGCCTGATAAATTTCAGGAACAAATATTTGTAAATGTTGCAAGTAAAAACTCAAAGGCATATAGAGAGGCAAAGGAAAAGTACGGATTAGTATATACAAGATCAGAGAAAGAAAACGCAGAGAAAATCGCAGATGCTTTTTTAAAGAACGAACAAGCTCTTAGATATATAACAGACTGCGATTTCGAAGTACCAGCAATAGATACGATACAAGGATTCCCATTTAGAGGTAAAGCAGATGTATTGAGTAGTAAAGGTATTGTAGATATAAAGACAACAACAGACATAAAAGGTTTTCCATACTCAGCTAAGAAATACTCCTACGATGTACAATGTTATTTATACTGCCACTTGTATAATAAGTCTTATGAGGATTTTACATTTCTGGTTATCGACAAAGGCAGTCTAGATATAGGTGTATGGAAATGTAGTGAGGAGTTTTACTTAGAGGGTAAAAGAAAAACAGAAGAGGCCTTAACAATATTTGAAAACTTTTTTATACAAGGCCACGATTTAGATAATTATATAATAGAGGGAATATTATGATAAACATACACAATCAAGACTGTATGGAGGCTATGCAAGAAATGTCAGACAATCAATTTGACTTGGCTATCGTAGATCCTCCATATAGAGATAAAAATAACCCCACAGTACAAATGAGAAATAAGTTAGGGGGTAATATGAAAAAGTTTGGCTCAAAACCCACTAAAGAATTTTTTGTTCAATTATTTCGAATATCTAAAAATCAAATTATATGGGGTGCAAATAATTTTATAGAGCATTTATATTCTACAAATTGTTTTTTGTTTTGGTATAAAAGAAATCCTTGGCCTACTTATTCTGATGGAGAACTAGCTTGGACAAGTTTTAATTCTGTTGCAAAGTGCATACCAATAGATCATTTTGGTAATCATACTAAAGACAAACTTAAATTCCATCCAACACAAAAACCTGTAATGCTTTACGAATGGCTTTTAATGAATTATGCCAAAGAGGGCGATACAATACTTGACACACATCTTGGCAGTGGCAGTATAGCAATAGCTTGTCATAATCTTGGATATGATTTGACAGGGTACGAAATAGACAAAGAATACTTTGAAGCTGCACAGAAACGAATAGAAGAACATAAACAACAAAAAAGATTATTTATATGAATAAAGCAATAAACATAGCAAACAGAATAAAGAAAATAACAAAGCTAGATGTATTTGAAAACACAAGAAAGATAGAAATAGTAGAGGTACGATCTTTACTAGCTTGGGTACTATACAAGTATGAAAAGATGAAACTACAAGAAATAGCAGAGTTCTTTAAATCACAAGGAAAGACATCAAGTCATTCATCTGTACTACACGCAGTAAATACTTTTGAAACAAATGTACAATACAATAGAAAGATAGGAGAGTGGCTTACACAGTTAACAAAAACAAACAAGGGTGTAAACAACAAATCAAAAAGGGAGTTTGTCAAATTAAAGGCTAATCATCTTAATAATGAAGACATAAACAAAATAGTAAACATCATAGATCAAATAGAACAAGGTGGTACAAATAATAAATAAAGATTTTAGACATTGTAATATACCCTCAGGTCTTACAATCACAGACCCTCCTTATAATCAAAAATATCATTATAATAATTATAAAGATGCTTTAGGAGAACAAGAATATATAAAACTATTATCTAAAATACCCACTCCTTGTGTTATCATACACTACCCTGAAGAAACAATAAACATATTACCTAAGGCTCTAAAAGTAAAATGTGAGCAAGTAGTTTGTTGGGTTTATAATAGTAACACAGGAAAACAAAGTAGGCTTATCAGTTGGTGGGGTTGTAAACCAGATTTAAAAAAAGTAAAACAACCATATAAAAATATTAGTGATAAACGAATAAAAAAAAGATTAGCTGAAGGAATAACTGGTGCAGCTTTATATGACTGGTGGGAGATAAATCAAGTAAAAAACACAAGCGAGGAAAAAACAGAACACCCTTGCCAAATACCTGAAGAAGTTATAGGCAAAATAATTAAAACTACAGCAGAAAAAAATCAAACTATCATTGACGTATTTGCTGGAAGCGGTACAACAAGTAAAGTAGCTTATAATTTAGGTTATGATACTATAAGCTATGAAATAGACAAAGCCTATTGTGATATAATAAAAAAAAGAATGAACTTGCAACAAATTAAATTATTTTAAAAATTAATTAAATATTTCGATATATAGATATACAAAAGATTAATTAATTAAATTATATTAATTCTATGGATGGTAGAAAAAACAATGGCGGACACTCAACAAAAGGCAGAGCTGGTAGAAAACCAAAGTCAGAAGAGATACAACTTATAGAAAAACTAAAACCATTAGAGCCTTTAGCTTATAGAGCTTTGAAAGAGGGGTTAGAAAAAAAAGACTATAAGTATGTACAGCTTTATTATAATTACTATGTTGGTAGGCCTAAGGAAACAAAAGATATTCATATCAACGATGACCAACCAATATTTATAGATTAATGTTTACTAAGACTACAGCTCTTAAAAAACTCAGATCACTAAATCAAAGAACAAGAATAATTAGAGGAGGTAGCTCTGCTGGTAAAACTATTGCAGTTCTCTTAATACTTATAGACTATGCTTGTAGAAACTCACATAAAGAAATAAGTGTAGTAGCTGAATCAGTACCACACTTGCGTAGAGGTGCTTTAAAAGACTTTCTAAACATAATGAAGGCCTTGAATAGGTATGACGAGAGAAAGTTCAATAGAAGTATCTTAAAATACGAATTCAGCAACTATAGCTATATAGAGTTCTTTAGCACAGACCAACCTGACAAATTAAGAGGTGCGAGGAGAACAGACTTATTTATTAATGAGTGTAACAATATTAACTTTGAAGCATACCAACAATTAGCAGTAAGAACATCAGGTAATATATGGCTTGACTATAATCCTACTAATTTGTTTTGGGTAGATAAAGAATTGATAGGGCAAGAAGATACAGACTTCCTAACACTTACATATAAAGATAATAACAGTTTACCTACATCCATTGTAAAAGAAATAGAGAAAGCTAAAGTAAAAGCTAANACATCTACATATTGGGCTAATTGGTGGAAAGTATATGGACTTGGAGAGATAGGTAGNTTAGAGGGTGCTTGTATTCCTGANTGGAAGTCTATTGANAAGATACCTGATGATGCNAGGCTTNTATGTGCAGGTCTTGACTTTGGTTATTCTGTTGATCCNACAACTTANATAAGATTATACAAATGGAACAATGCTTATATATTTGATGAGCTTCTTTATAGAAAAGGTATGCTAAACAGAGACATAAGTAATTTCTTAACAGACAAAAGAGCTTTGGAACATATATACGCAGATAGTGCAGAGCCTAAGTCAATACAAGAGCTTAGAAACTATGGCCACAGAATATTCCCTGTAACAAAAGGCAGAGACTCAATAGTATATGGAATAAACCTTATAAATCAGAATGAGATATATGTAACATCCAGGTCTAAGAATCTAATAAGAGAATTACAAGGCTATGTATGGGATAAAGACAAAGAGGGAAACAATATACAAAAACCTACAGGCCTCCATCCTGACTGTATTGATGCAGCTAGATACTCTTTAATGATGGCCTTACAAAACCCAAACAAGGGAAAATATGCAATAAGATAACAGAGGTAGATAAAAAAAAACTAAAACTTTTATTAAAAAATGTTAATTACTCCAAAATAAAGTTATATATTTGAGTATAATAAAAAACAAAACAATATGAAATATTTAAAAACAAACATTCAAAACATTCAATTAGCTGGCGCTTTAATTGGTGTGAATTGGTATGACATACACGATTTAGTAGATAAAAAAACACTTTATAACATACCAGCTCAGAAATGGCTATATAAACATATTAAAGATCATTTCGGAACAGACATTTTAGATAAAAAAATCTTTAAGCACTAATAATTAAAAAACAAAACAAAATGGAAAATACAATTATAAAAAAACCAAAATACAAAGTCGGTCAAATAGTGCTGCATTGGGACGGCTTGATAAATCACGATGCTCTTTTAATAGCTGGTATCAAAGATGAATATTATATGGTCGTTAATTTAAATGATGTCTTAAAACAAAGTAAACATTCAATATATGAAATTGAAATTAAAGATGTTGATGAATGGACTTCAAGAATATGGGATAATTATTATGAATTAAGAAATTCTAATATCAAAGTTGATTACTACGATAGAACTGATTTAAAATTTTAAAAACATACTGAAAAAAAACATTATGAAAAAATTAAAAAAACAATTACAACAAAATAAAGAAGCAATGCAAACTCTTGCAAAAGAGCTTTATTACCTTTGTAAAGAAGTAAAAGATATAAACAGCTATGGTGGTTACCTAAATAATGTTAAATATGCAGCATACTGTATAGCAAGACAGAAAGGTGATTATTTTCATCACGCTGGTGAAATGTCAGATAGATTTGGTCAAAGAATTGAGATGAAATATTTTAATTTAAATGAAACTCGCAACTCAAAAAAAATAACTAAAATTGATAACAAAATTATGAGTTTAACAAATAAAATTTTTGAGATAGCAAAAAAAGTTGACGAATTAGAATGGGGAAAATACTAAAAACTATGGAAGACATTAAATTTTTTATCAAAGCATTAATACTATCCACTTTCTTTTGGTTAGGAGTATGGTTACAATTAATGTACTTATAGAACACATTGAGTTAATTAGTTAGTTGTTTAATTTAATTTAAATTGATTTAATTTAGTTTTTTACAAACTCAATGATAGGAGGTCTTAAAAGGGCCTCCTTTTTTTTTGTCAAAAATCCACTTTAGATTTCGATATATATATATGAGAGTAAAAATAACTGTACCAAATAACTTGTCAGAAATCAAACTAAGTCAATACCAAAAGTTTTTAAAAGCACAAGAGGAGAATAAAGATGAGAACTTTTTAGCAACTAAGATGATAGAGATATTTTGTCATATAGACAACAAACAAGCCTTTCAAATGAAGCTCAAAGATGTCAATAGTATAACCAAAACTATATCAGATATGTTTGAACAGAAGCCTCAGCTTATAAATAGATTTACAATGAATGGAATTGAGTATGGTTTTATACCAAACTTAGATGAGATGAGCTTAGGTGAGTATGTTGATCTCGACACGTACATATCTAATTGGGATGAAATGGAAAAGGCTATGGCGGTTTTATACAGGCCTATACAGAACAAATACAAACACAAATATAGTATTGAGGACTATACAGCACAAGGTCAAGAAGTGTATAAAGATATGCCGATGAATGTAGTGTTCGGATCAATGTTTTTTTTTTACCGTTTAGGGATGGACTTATCGAAGATTATGACGTATTATTTTCAGGACAAGCAGGAGCTTCACTTACAGGAGTCCAACAGTTTGGTGAAAAGTGGGGATGGTATCAATCAATTTATGCACTCTCTCAGGGAGATATTAGACGATTTGAGAATATCACTCAATTAAATTTACACAGATGTTTAACAATGCTAACATTTATGAAAGAAAAAAGCGACATAGAAACGAAACAATTAAAAAGTAAAATGAGATGAGCAATCAAGGTATAAGAGGTTTTTACCAAATTACAGATACAATAAAAACAAACCTACTAAATGATAGTAACGTAAACTCTGTAACAACTGGAGATATAACACAAATAGATTTAAACAAACAAACAATATTCCCTTTAGCGCATATTATAGTAAATAGTGTTACAGCTCAAGAACAAACATTGTCTTTTAATATAACTATAATGGCTATGGATGTTGTAAACGAATACAAAGATGCAGAGACAGATATATTTGTTGGTAATGACAATGAGCAAGATATACTTAACACTCAATTAGCAGTATTGAACAGAATTATACTTCTGCTTAGAGGAGGCTCGTTATATACAACAAAATATCAATTAGAGGGCGACCCTACTTGTGAGCCTTTCTATGAAAGGTTTGAAAACAGATTAGCTGGATGGGCAGCAACAATGGATATATTAATAGATAATGATATAAGTAGTTGCTAATGGAATTACAAGATACAAGAGACATATTAAATAGTTTTGCAAAGTATGTAATCCAGCAATCGAGAAGTAATTTATCCAAAGATAAAAAGAATGTTTCTAAGGCCTTATATAATTCTCTTGACTATAAAATAATATCAGATAAGTCAGGATTCATATTACAATTCTTAATGGAGGAATACGGAGCTTATCAAGATCAGGGTGTTTCAGGTACAAAGAGAAAGTATGATACACCTTTTAAATATACTAACAAAAGGCCACCTGCTAAGGCTTTTGATAAATGGACTGTAAGAAAAGGTATAGCACCAAGAGATGAGGGGGGAAAATTTACAAAAAGAAAAGGCTTAAGTTTTGCAATAGCAAAGACAATATTTGAACAAGGTATAAGGCCAAGTTTATTTTTTACGAAACCTTTTGAAAAGAGATTTGAAACACTACCAAAAGAATTAATAGCAGCATTTGTGAATGATGCAGAAAAAACAATAGAAAATGGCAATATTTAAAGTAAACATAAACTCACCTGTATATATAAAAGTAGCAAATGCAAATTTAGCAGACTGTAATTTAGATATCTCAATATTTAGTGGTACATACGATACAAGTCCAAGCCTTACTTATCAATTAAGAAAGAACGAAGTATCAAACAATAACTTTGTAATATTTGAAATAGGTGAGCTTATAAAAGACTATATTGAATACAGCTTTAGTGGAACATTTGGAAACAATGGCCTGAATGTTTGGGTNAAGACAGTNGCNACACCAAGAAACTCNTCAGGNACAGCTCTTGATGCNNTNACNACNAATATGTTAGCNTTTGATGGTGTNGGNTATTTNGAGGATGGGTTTACNACAGAAACACAAACNAATAGTGCAACAACATTATCTCTAAGTGCTTTNAAAGGTAGCACAACAAAGCTGATGTCTAATGATACTATATTTAGAGAAAGTCAAGAGATATTAAAGATTCCTGTATTAGCAAACCTAAGTGTAAATTCAGGATCAGATACTTTGACTGGTGCAACTACTGTAAACTTTAAAAATGGTAGTTCGACAGTAACAAGTGTAACAGTTGGTACAGGCATAGATACTACAAATACAGCAATAGAATATGCAACAAGTACAACAGCTACCCTAACAAGTGTAGATATAGTTACAGGGGGTAGTACAGAAACAATAAAAGTAGAGGAGCAGCATTGTGAGAAGTTTACAAATATGCCTATTACATTTGTTAATAGATTTGGAGCTTTACAAAGAGTAAACTTTTTCTTAAAGTCTATAGAAAGTATTGACATAGAAAGAGAGGAGTATAAAGCCAATACACTTACAACAGGTGCGACATATTCTGTAAACAATCATCAATACAAGACAAGAAACATAATGGGTAGAGAAAAAATTATACTAAACACAGGATATGTGAATGATAGTTATAATCAAGTCATAGAGGAATTATTAATGTCTCCAAGATGTTGGTTATTCAAAGACAATCAGCAGTTACCTGTTATACCTCAAAACAAACAAGTTACTTTTAAAACTAGCTTAAACGATAGGCTATCTAATTATACTCTTGAATTTAAGTTTGCATACGATAAACTAAATACTATTAGATAATGAATCAAGTAGGCCTTGCAATACCGAGTATTCTTTTAGATAGTCCTGACCCAAATCCTGATATTTGGAATTTGACAGATACTTTGTGGGAGAATACATTTAGAAAATGGAATGAGATAAATCTTATTACTGATATAAACTTTCAGCATTTAGATTTATTTGAGGATGAGCAGATCACACTTACACAAACGATTCAAGACATAAGAGACATAGAAAAAGTATTTACTGATTTCAGCAGGACATTTAATTTACCAGCAACAAGTGTAAATAATAAATTATTTAAACATTACTATAGAAGAGACTTAGTATCAGATGCGATACCTGATGGTATATTTGATGCAAACTCGAAATTAGATGCAATATTAGAATTAAACTACAAGCCTTTCAAAGCAGGATATATTGTTATGAATGGTGTAAAACTAAAAAACAATGTACCTGAAAGTTATAATATTACTTTCTATGGTCAAACAATACAGCTTAAAGATAGAGTACAAGATAGAAAATTAAGTAGCTTAGACTTTTCTCAATTTAATCACGATTATAATGTTACAAGAGTAAAGCAAGGCTTAGAAAGTTATGTTAGTGTACTAAATGGTCAAACAGTCTCAACAGCTCACGTNATNTATCCTTTAATATCACACACACAAAGATTTATATATGATAGCGCAGCAGGAGGTGTATTAACAACACAAGCAAGAAGTGATACGACAAGAAACTTATATGCAAGTGGAAGCCAAGCTGATTCAGGCTCAGGTAATACAGAAAGATTAGGAACAACAAAAGGCTTTCAATTCACAGACCTAAAACCTGCGTTAAGAATTATTGATATAATAAAAGTCATTGAGCAAGACAATGAGATAGATATAAAGTTTACAGATGACTTTTTTAAAACAACAGGATTCTTTTCAAATCTGTATATGTGGCTACACAGAAACAAAGGAGAGATAGGTGTAACACCTACAAATGAAACAAATACAAATCTAATTGTAGTAGATAAAATACAAAGTTTTACAGGNGATGTCATAGAGTTTTTTGATAGTGATACTACACAAGACCCTCCACATAGTTTTACAGGTATTGCACCTGTGTTTGATGGAGGTGTATTTAGATTTGCTACAGGCCTTACAAGTCAAACAAGTTTTGACGATAAGGAATCAATGAAAATTCTATGGACAGTAACACCAACAGTTAATACTAAAAAGTTCACAGCTAGGCTAAGGAAAGCCGGTACGAATGAGGTTATTGCTGAGGTTGCTCATATATCAGGAACAACAAACACTATNCTTGAATTTGAATTTGAAACAAGTCTTGCAACNACTGTAGAAAATCATAATGTAGAGTTTGTTATAGAAACTACAGAAACATCNTTGAATTTAACTTATGGNCTTACTTGTACTAAAATATTAGAGCAAGTAGGTACAGGNACACAAAANTTAGCTATACAAGCAGGTACAATAAGTCCTGATTCTGTTGTTGATACTATATATATATCAGACCAAATACCTGATATGAAAATACTNAACTTCTTGACAGGCCTATTTAAAACATTTAACTTAACTGCATTTGTAGATAATGATGTATCAAGCAGTACATTTAGTCAAATCAAAGTACAAACACTTGATAGTTTTTATGCAAGTGGTACAACAAGAGATATAACTGAATTCGTAAACATTGAGGAGGGAGAATCTAATTTTAGTGTTCCCTTTAACGATATAGGTTTTAGTTTTGAAGAGCCTAAATCATTNTCAGCTTTTTATTACAACAAACTAAACTCAAGAGAATACGGATCAGTAAAAGCGAGTGATGCAAGTAATAGTGGTAGAGACCCAAGATTAAATAGAGGCCAAGACTATATTATAAAAACACCATACGAAAAGATGTTGTTTGAAAGACTTAAAAATGTTAATGGAGGTGCAGATACTAATATTGGTTTTGGGTACTTTGTAGATGACAACCAAAGCCCTACAATCGGTAAACCATTATTATTTGTTAAAAAAAACACAAGTGTCAGTAGTACACCTATACAAATGTTTAATGGTGGTGGTGTAGGAACACCTGCAAGTATTAGCACTATAAATAGAGGTACTAATTTTCAAGAGGGCTTATCAAATGTATATATAGCTGTTTCTTCTGATTCATCTACTAATGTGTTGTTTAATTATCTTGATTCTAACAATGCGAGTCAAAATGTGGATATAGGATCTGGAGCTAATACTACCATTAATAATGTGGTTACAAATAGTGTTCAGATTATAAGTAATTTTGATGATATAGACCATATTACAATTACCTATACAACAGTAACAGCAAGTCAAACTTTAAATTTTAGTAGAGAAATAAATCCTTTTGTTACAGGTCAGATAGATGACAACACTTTATTTAAAACTTATTATAGTGATTATATAAGTGATTTATTTAGCTATAACAGAAGATTAGTAAAAGTTAAGGCCATATTGCCACAGAGCTTTTTATTACAATACAAATTAAGTGATACACTTATTATAAGTAATGAAGCATTTATAATAAACAAAATAACTACAAACCTACAGACAGGCGAGAGTAGTTTAGAATTATTGAATAAGTTATGATACAAAGTATATTACAATTATTAGAGTTCGCAAATGGTGAAACTGAGAATATCAGAATAGCACAGGGTAAATACAGTTTACCAAAAAGTATAAAACAAAGTTACAAACAAGTTAAAAAAGAAATAAGATGGCAAAAGAAGTTATAGTAAATGTAAAAATAACAGCAGATCAAGCTCGAAAAAATATAGAAGAATTAAATAAATCTTTGAATGCTTCAGAATCATTAATTGATGAACTTGAGGATGAACTTGTAGTATTAAACAAAACTCTTGAGAAACAAGCAGGAATTACTGACAAAGCCTTAAATGCGAGAGTAAAGACAAACAAAGAAATAGAAAAGACTAATAATAGAATAAAAAGAGAAAAAAAGGCAGTACAAGATATAAATAAAGAAAGACGAGAAAACAATAAGATAATACAAAAATCTACTCAGCAAACTGCTGACTATTCAGGTGTCATAGGCATATTAGATAGACAAACAGGAGGACTAATAACAGGTATCACAGGTGTTACAAGTAGTGTAGGTAAAGCCACAGTAGGATTTAAACTATTAAGAACAGCTATAATAGCTACAGGAATTGGTGCTTTAGTGGTGGCCATCACATCAGTAGCAGCCGCATTTAGATCATCAGAGGAGGGTCAAAATAAATTTACAAAATTCTTTACACAAATTAGTGTTGTAATTGGTAATGTTACAGATATATTATCAGATTTTGGAAGTGCAATTATAAATGTTTTTACAGGCAACTTCAAAGAAGCAAAAGAAGCATTAAAAGATGTTACTGAGGGCATTAGAAACTTTGGTGAAGAAACAAGAAAAGAGATAAAGACAGCAGGAGAGATAGCTGATATGAGGGCTGATGCTGATAAACTTGAAAGAAAATTGTTAATTGACAGAGCAGAGGCCACAAGAAAATTTAATGAGTTAAGAGAGAAAGCAGCAGATAAAGAAAATGTAAGTATAGAGGATAGAATTGCAGCACTAAAAGAAGCAGGTAGAATAGAGGAGGAAATTACCTTAAAAGAAATAAAAGCAGCAGAATTAAGATTTAAGGCAAAGAAACAACAAAACGAATTAAGTAATTCCACAAAAGAGGACTTAGACGAACAAGCAAGATTAGAAGCAAGACTTATAGAGCTTGAGGCATCAAGACTTAAAAAACAAAAAACACTAACTGCTGAAATAACAACAAACCTTAGAGAAGCAGAATCAGAAAGAAAAAGAATAGAAGCAGAAAAAAGAGCAGAAGAAAAAGCAGCACAAGCTGAGAAAGATGCTGAGGAGAAAGAAAGAAAAGCACAAGAAGCACAAGCTGAAAAAGAATTAGCAGATTTAAAAAAGAACATCCGTGATGCTGAGGCTGTATCAGAAGAAGAAAAAAGAGCCTTAGAGATAGAAAAGGTTACTGAACATTATGATAAATTAATTGCTCTTGCCAAAAAAAACAATTTAGATACAGAAAATTTAGAAAAAGCAAAAACAGAAAAATTAGCACAATTCAAAGATACAGAGATAGAGCTTGAGGAATTGACTAACGATATGAAAGTGAAAATAGCAATGGACACTTTGCAGTTAATAGGTATGATAGCAGGTAAAGGAAGTAAAATAGGTAAGGCAGCAGCACTTGCTCAAGCAACAATAAGTGCAGTAGCAGGAACTATAAACGCATTTAAAACTGCTTCAGATAATCCAATTACAACTGTTTTTCCACCCTACCCATTTATTCAAGCAGGTATTGCAGCAGCAGCAGGAGCAACTAATATTGCTAAAATCAAATCAGTAAAAGTAGGTAGCGAAACAGGAGGTATATCAGGTAGTACATCTATTGGTACGACAGGTGGTGGATTTTCTGCTCCATCTGCACCTGCATTTAATATAGTTGGTGCTGATACACAAAACCAATTAGCACAAACATTAGCTACACAAACACAGAAACCTGTTAAAGCATTTGTTGTATCAGGAGATGTAACAACCGCACAAAGTTTAGATAGAAACATAATTAGAGAAAGTGCTATAGGATAAGCAAAATAATTAATTAAAAACGATATATTATTATGAAGATAGTTGAATTAATTTTAGACGATAACGAAGATTTAACTGGCATAGAAGCAATTAGTATTGTTGAGAATCCTGCAATAGAGGAGGACTTCATAGCACTTAAAGGTGAACAACAATTACAATTAGCAGAGGTAGATAAAGAGAAAAGAATTTTATTGGGAGCTTTACTTGTACCTAACAAACCTATCTACAGAAAAAGTGGTGAAGATGAATATTATATATACTTCTCACGAGATACAGTACGAAAGGCCTCCCAAATTTATTTACAGAAAGGAAACCAAAATAATTCTACACTTGAACATAAACACTCATTAAAAGGTTTATCACTTGTAGAATCTTGGATAGTAGAGGATTCTAAAAAAGACAAGACAGCTTTATATAATCTTGAATATCCTGTAGGTACTTGGGTAGGTGCAGTAAAAGTAAATAATGAACAAGTATGGCAAGAGTTTGTGAAAACAGGAAAAGTCAAAGGATTTAGTATTGAGGGCTATTTCGCTGATAGAGCAGAAAGACCAAAAGACCCTACCATTAAAGATTTAGCAAAAATAGAGGAGGCAGAGGCAGAGGAATTATTATCAGCAGTAAGGGGTATAATTAGAAATGANAAAAGATATAAGGCAGGAAAAAAAATGATTATGGAATCATATTCTGATTATCCAAGTGGTGTCAAGAATAATGCTAAAAAAGGTATTGACTTAAATAAAAAAGTAAACAATAAATGTGCTACAGATGTTGGTAAAATTAGAGCCCAACAATTAGCACAAGGTAAACCTATAAGCAAAGAGACAATTAAAAGAATGTACTCATACTTATCACGAGCTGAGGAATATTTTAAACCAAGTGATAATCAGGCTTGTGGAACAATAAGCTATTATNTATGGGGAGGTAAAGCAGGTCTAAGATGGAGTAAATCTAAATTAAAAGAACTTGGAGAAATAGAATTAGCATCAAAAAAAGTTGATGATGACTTTGCAATNATTATGGATAGATTAGCTTATGCTGATAAAGCAATGGCTGAAAAGATAGCAAANGATATAGGATGTGATTCAATACACGAACACGATTTTGAGGATCAGATTTGGTATATGCCTTGTGAAAAACACGCATTAAGTGAGGAGGAGTTCAAAAAATACAAATGTCCAAAAGGATATAAAAAAGATTATCAAAAACACAAATGCGTTAAAAGAGATGACTACGCAAAGATAGGGCCAAGAGGAGGTATAAGACCAAGTAAAAAAGCACCAAAGTCAGGTACACCTAATCCAAATCCAAAAGGTAAAGGAACAGCTAAAGGAGATGCTTCAACAAGCAGGGGAGCAAAGGTCTCACAAAAAGATTTAGCTTCTTTACAAAAAAAAGCAGATGACTTTAATAAAAGATATAAAGATAAATTAGGATATGGTGTAACAGTAGGACAATTAAAAGCAGTATTTCAAAGAGGCTTAGGTGCGTTCAATGTATCTCATAGTCCTCGAATAAAATCTCCTACAGCTTGGGCTCAGGCACGAGTAAATGCTTATATGTATTTAGTAAGAAATGGTAGGCCACAAAATCCTAAGTACACAGGAGACTTTGATCTGTTACCAAAAGGACATCCTAAAAGTAACAAGAAATGAAAAAAAAAGATTACATACCTAGCTATACAAGTCCAATAGGAGGGAGACGAGCTTGTTTATGTAAAGACGAATTGACTTACAAAATTGAGTGTTGTACAGGAGAACTACACGCACAAGGCATAGGTCAAATAACAAGAAGCAGTTAAAAATGCAAAATTAATTTAAAAAAGCGATATATAATTATGAAAGCTACAGAAATGATAAAACAAGTAAAAAATCTCTTAGGTGTTGAGCTATCTGATATTCAATTAGCTGAACTCAAATTAGAGAACGGAACTGTTTTAGAAGCAGATGCTTTTGAATCAGGCAAAGAGGTCTTTATTAAAACTGAGGACGAAAATGTTGCTCTACCTGTCGGAGAGTACGAACTTGAAGATTCTCGTTTATTAGTTGTCGAAGANGAGGGAGTGATTAAAGAAATTAAAGCTCAAGAGGANGAAGAAAAAGAGGATGAAGAAAAAGAGGACGACAAAGANGAAATGAGATATGTAACAAGAGAGGAGTTCAGAAAAGAAATNGACGAACTTAAAGATATGGTTGAAAAANTNATCTCNCCAAAAGANAAAGAGGAAATGTCATCACAGATTCAAGAGGAAGTATCTTTNGCAGTTACAGANGTTTTAAATAGCGAAGCAGANGAAAAAGAANTTCTNAAANAANAATTATCTCAACCTGCTGCAGAGCCTTTAAAGCACAACCCTGAAGAAAAGAAAAGCAACTTAAAAGTTAAGTTTGCTCAAAACAGGACAAAATCTACTCTTGATAGAGTAATGGAAACTATAAGTAATAAATAAATAAATATAAAATTATGGCAGTATTAACGCATATAAATAACGATGTCGTAAGAATTAAAAACGATGTTGATTCAGTATCAGCAGCAGTTACATTGACTGCGGCAGATAGTGGAAAATGGTACGAACTTGCAGCAAGTGCAGGTGTAACGGTAACATTACCGTCAGTTGAATCAGGACTACATTTTAGATTTGTTGTAGCAAATGCTTTTGATACATCAAACTANATNATTGATAGTGCAGAGGGAGACAATATAGATGGTATTTTAGTAGTTAATGGAGCAAGTGTTGCAGCTTCAGGAGAGGACCAAATTAACTTTGTAGCATCAGCAGAATCAGTAGGAGACTTTATTGATATTTGGTCTGATGGTAACAAATGGTATGTTTGGGGAATCGGAAACTCAGCAGGGTCAATTACAGCTACTGATCCAAGTTAATAATTAATTAAATAAATAAATATAAAGATATGGCGACTACAACTTCGATAACTACTACTTATGCAGGTGAGTTTGCTGGTGAATATATAGCAGCAGCTTTATTAAGTGGTGTAACATTATCACAAGGNGGGGTNACAATNAAACCCAATATTAAATNTAAAGAAGTAATCAANAAANTNGCNTTNGANAGTATCTTAAAAGATGCTTCTTGCGACTTTGACCCTACTTCAANTGTAACATTNACTGAGAGAATCCTACAACCTGAGGAATTNCAAGTGAATTTACAACTATGTAAAAAAGATTTCAGACAAGANTGGNATGCTCAANNAATGGGCTTCAGTCAGTANGACAATCTACCNAAANNATTTTCTGACTTTTTAATTGCACAAGTTGCAGCTAAAGTAGCACAGAAANTTGAGCAAAACATTTGGAACGGAGCAACTGCTANNGCAGGAGAGTTTGACGGATTTAAGACGTTATTACTTGCTGACGGAGACGTTGTAGATGTTTCAGGTACTACATTATCAGCTTCAAACATTATTGCAGAATTAGGAAAAGTAGTTGATGCTATTCCAAGTGCAGTATATTCAAAAGAAGATGTTAAGATTTACCTACCAACAAGTGCAGCAAAATTCTACATTCAAGCTCAAGCAGCTTTAGGATATAGAGAATTGTATCACGTTGGACAAACTGAAATGAACTTTCAAGGTGTTCCATTATTCACAGCTCCAGGCCTAGCGGCTGATACAATGGTAGCTGCTGAAGCATCAAACTTATTCTTTGGAACAGGTCTATTAAACGACTGGCAAGAAGTTAAGTTAATTGATATGGCTGACATTGACGGAAGTCAAAATGTAAGAGTAGTATTAAGAGGAAGTGCAGGAGTACAACACGGAATAGGCTCTGACATTGTATTATACTCGTAATAATGTTTAACATAAAAAGGGTAGGTGGGTATGAGCCTACTTACCTTTTTTTTAAAAAAATAAAAATATGGCTTGTAATATAACAAATGGAAGAAGTTTAGCTTGTAAATCAGGTGTAGGTGGATTAAGATATATTTTCTTTTCTAACTACAGCAACACAACAAGAGATTTAGCAATAGCTGGAGATGGCTCTGTTACTCTTGATGGCTCTGTAGATTTTTACAGATANGATTTAAAAGGTAATTCATCTTTAGAAACAGCCATAAACTCTTCAAGAGAAAATGGAACAACTTTTTACGAAAGTACACTTAATTTAACATTACAATTTTTAGATAAGGCTACACAAGAGCAAATTAAATTACTTGCTCACGGTAGGCCACAAGTTGTAGTTGTTGATTATAACGGTAATGCTTTCTTATTAGGTAAAGAACACGGATGCGAGGTAAGCGGGGGGACTATAGTCTCAGGAGCAGCAATGGCGGACTTGTCAGGATTTACATTAGTATTATCTGCACAAGAAACTAACCCACCATTCTTCTGTGCAGCAGCACCATCAGATGATGCGAGTTCACCTATTGATCCTAACGCATAAAGAGTTATGGTTTATAAATTAAGGGAGGCTATATGCCTCCTTTTTTTTTATATCTATACAAAATAGCATTATTATTTCGATATATAAGTATGAAGATATTGACTACGAGTAGCTCTGCTCAGACGTTTGATGTAATACCAAGAACATTTGCATCTACATATACAATGAAATTAAGAGATACAAGTAAGAACGAAGAAGTATTTAGTGCAAGTGTTAGTGCGAGTGATGTTACAAATCACAAAAGAGTNTCNGCAACTATAAGCCCTGTTTTNAAAGAGGGTAGATATTATGACTTAACTTTACTAAGTGGGTCAAGTGTTGTTTACAAAGACAAAATATTTTGCACAGACCAAACTATTAATCAAGCAAANAATNATTACTATGATATTAATAGTGGAGAATATACTTTTGATGAAACAGCAGGATCGCACGATAACGATTATATAATAGTATGAACGATTTAAGATTTATAAATTTAAGTAGTTATACAACACCTAAAGTTGTAGAATACAAAAATAAAGAGTGGGTAGCTTATGGAGAGGATAATAATTATTTNAAATACCTAATAGACAGGTACAATGGTAGTCCTACTAACAATGCAATNATAAATGCAATNTCTGCTATGATATATGGTAGAGGNTTAGATGCTACAAATTCAAATCAAAAACCTGATGAGTATGCAAAGATGATTTCTTTATTCAATGCAGACTGCACAAGAAAACTTTGTTATGACTTAAAACTTATGGGTCAATGTGCAATGCAAGTAATTTATTCTAAGGATAGAAATACAATAGCACAAATAGAACACTTCCCTGTGGAAACACTAAGAGCTGAGAAGTGTAATGATGATGGAGATATAGAGGCTTATTATTATTTTTCTGACTGGTCAAAATATAAACCAACAAGTAAGGCAAAAAGAATACCTGCTTTTGGTACAAGTAAAGAGGCAATAGAAATATTATATGTAAGGCCTTATAGAGCAGGATTTCATTATTATAGTCCTGTAGATTATCAGGGTGGTTTACAATATTCAGAGTTAGAGGAGGAAATAGGAAACTTCCATTTAAACAATATTATGAATGGTATGTCTCCAAGTATGTTGATTAATTTTAACAATGGAGTACCTAACGAAGAAGAAAGGGAGCTTATAGAGCAAAGAATATACCAAAAGTTCTCAGGNACNTCAAATAGTGGNAAATTTATTTTAGCNTTTAATGACAATGCAGAAACAGCAGCAAACATAGAGCCTGTACAATTATCTGATGCACACCAACAATANCAATTCTTNAGTGANGAAAGCACNAGAAAAATTATGGTATCGCACAGAATTGTAAGTCCTATGCTTATTGGTATNAAAGATCAAACAGGNTTAGGTAANAATGCAGATGAATTAAANACTGCATCAACACTTTTAGACAATACTGTNATTAGACCTTTCCAACATTTATTAATAGATGCTTTTGACCANATATTAGCTTATAATAAAATATCTTTAAAACTATACTTTAAAACTTTACANCCNTTAGAATTTACAGACTTAGAAAATGTAGAGGATGNNGAAACTAAGGANGANGAAACAGGTGTAAAATTAAGTGANGANTCTTGTAATCATAACCATNTAAATTTAAGTTCTGATGAAATGGATAAAATAGCAGATGAAATCATATCAAAAGGTGAAATTATGGATGACGAATGGCANTTACTAAATGAAACACCTGCTTNTNANNATGAGAGTGAAATAAAAAATTATTTTGAATTTGCAAGTGTTGTAAGTGGCGATTCAAGAAAAAAAGACAAACAAGATACNAGTTTATTTAGAATAAGATATAAATATACAGCAGGTAGNTCAACAAAAGGAGAATCAAGAGAATTTTGTAAAAAAATGTTAGCTGCAAATAGAGTTTATCGAATGGAAGATTTAAATAAACAAAGTACAGCAAATAGTGAACTTGCACCAAAAGGCTCAAGTACTTACAATATTTGGTTATACAAAGGAGGCGTAAATTGCTCACATTATTGGATGAGACAAATATATTTGAAAAAAGGTAACAGAAAAATATCAGTAGGTAGAGCAAGAAGTATTATAAGTGCATTACCAAGAAACGAAAAAAAGGATGCAAGATTTGAAAAAAACCCACCTGAGGTCTCACAAATAGCATCGAGAAGAAATAATTACTGGAAAAAAAGTTAAAAGATGGCAACAGCATTATTCATAAAACCAATAGATTTAAAGAGGAACTCAATTATTGACGGATCGGTGGACGTGGACAAGTTTATTGGATTTGTGAAAATAGCGCAGGAAATACACATAAGAAATTATTTAGGCACAGACCTATATAATAAAATAAGTACAGATATACTTGGAACAGGTGGTGCAAGTTTAACAGGCAACTACTTGACATTAGTAAACACATACATACAACCTATGCTTATACACTTTGCAATGGTTGATTATTTACCTTTTGCTGCATATTCACTTAAAAACGGTGGATTGTTTAAACACACAAGCGAGAATAGTGAATCTGTTAGTAAAGAGGAGGTAGATTATTTAATTGAAAAGCATAGAGATATAGCTGAATATTATACAAGGAGATTTATAGATTATATGAGCTTTAATCAAAATCTATTCCCTGAATATACGAGTAACACAAATGACGACATACACCCTGATAAAGATGCTTTATTTAATGGATGGGTTTTATGAAAGCATATAAAGTTAAAAAGAAAAATATTGACAAATTAATTACATATTTAAAGAGTAATGGCAGCATTAACAAACACACAAATATCGGTAACGTATGTAGGTCTCTTAAAAACAAGTGCTAGTACTGTTTTAAGTTCAACTGCTCAACAAATAACTGATGGCTCAGGTAATAATAGTATTCTATATTTATCTACAGCAGGTGTTGGTATTGGTGGTGCAGCAGCATCAGGCAAGGAGTTAGATGTAACAGGAAATGTACTTGTAACAGGTGATCTACAAGTTGATAACATAAATATAGATGGAAACACTATATCAGCTACAAGTGGTGTTGTAACATTAGCGGATGGTGCAATAGCTACTACACAAAGTGATGGAGATAATTCTACTAAAGTTGCTACAACTGCTTACGTTGATACAGCAATAGGGGGACACGATACATTAGCAGAAATTTTAGCAGGTGGAAACACTACAGGAGGTACGGATATAGCAGTAAGTGCAAATGATGATATTACTTTTACAGATTCAAGTAAAGCTATATTTGGTGCTGGTTCAGACCTACAAATATACCACGACGGTAGTAATAGCTATATATCAAATAATACAGGTGTTTTATATATCGACCAAAACCCTGATAATGGAAACGTAATATTTAGAAATGATGATAGTAGCGGTGGGTTAGCAGAATACATTGTCTTAGATGGTGGTAGTGGTGCTGTTAAATTAAAGCATTATGGAAATGAAAAACTTGCAACTACAACTGGTGGTATTAGTGTAACAGGTGGAATAACAACAAGTGGACTTTTAACAAATACATTAGCAATTAACCAATCAACTTTACCAGACGCACCAAGTGAGCACGTTATTACACTAAATCCACCAACAACAACAAATTATTATGGCGGTGGTATAAGTTGGAGTGAGGGTAGCAATACTGCTGCAAGTTTAGGTGTATATGATGCAGGAAGTGGAGGAGCTTTAGGTTTTTATATTGCAACAGGTAATAATACAACATTAACTCAAGCATTAACAATAGACAGCTCACAAAACGCAACTTTTACAACCTCTAACTTTAATATTTCTAAAGGCTCGGGTGCAGTCAAATTAGAGTTTTTTCAAACAAATGGTAATTGGAAAATAGAAGCAGGTAATAGTGGCAACAATACACTTATAATTGGTAGTGTCAGTAATGCTACAAACAACATAACACTTGATACAACAAATGGTGGAAGTACAACTTTTTCAGGAGATGTAACAATAAATAGAGCATCCAATCCAATTAAATTACAAATAGGCTCAAGTTT
>FUFK010042977.1_pt1 | contig 21935 bp, 21 predicted proteins | sample 1021851 | NCBI WGS metagenome assembly FUFK01 (sample SAMEA51879418, study PRJEB19060) | metagenome
ATTTGATGACAAAGTCTAAGAAAGAAACGTCTTAAATTTGAACACTTCATCGTTTTATTATAGAGTGTGTCCGGGGGGGCCGGGTAGAGCTCATTTGTGTCACGACAAGCAAAATAGCCTATGGGACTAACTAAGTTCGTTTAGATAAACCCAATCGACGGTCAATTTAAACTGTTCGCTTTATATACATTTTTTAACTATTCACCACTTAGTAGGGATCATTCGGGTCTCGCCGATTTTCATAATCCAAACGTTTTCATCGCGAATTCCAAGCTTTTTCGCGCCACTTTTAAAACGTCTTACGGTGTCTTCGTCTCTCTCGTCACCTANCCTAACCGTACCCCATCCCATTGCAAGATGGTTCCTTGCTTTCATGTCCGCACCAATTTTTATGCACTCTTCCGGTATACAGTGAGCGCCGCGCATAACTATGCGGGGTAAAAATGCCCCAACAGATAATAAAGATAGGTCAAAGTCCCCATGTCTCTTACCAATGTCAGCATAGATTGGTCCGTATTCAGCATCTCCTCCAAAANAGACACTAACGCCACTTTCGCCTCTTATAGCCCAACTGGCCCATAGCGTATCATTTTTATAGAATGCTGATCTTTTCGACCAATGAATTGCAGGTAAAGCGGTAAACTTTATTTTCCTAANNGTTATTGTCTCTTCCCAATCTAATTCGACAACGTGTTCGTAACCCGCGTCTCGAAAGTACTCGCTGATACCTAATGGAACGATAGCAGTTATTTCTTTTTTATTTGGAATATTCGTGATTGTCGCAAGATCTAAATGGTCAAAGTGATTGTGAGAAATAACAATAAAATCTACCTTAGGTAAGTCATTTAATTTTAAGGCTGGAGCTACATAACGTTTCGGTCCAAATGGAGGAAGAGGTGTCGCATAGCTAGTAAACCAAGGATCAGTAAGGATAACCTTGCCATCAATTTGAAGCAAAGCTGTCATATGGCCAAGCCAAGTGACAGTATTTTTTCCGAATGCTTTCTCGATATCTTCAAGAGCTTTATTTCTCTTGAGCACGTGGTTCTTGGAAATTTTAGCTTTTTCACCAAAGATCGCTTGGAACGGCTTTTCAATGTACCAAGATACGCGTTTAATCCAATCATTTCTTTTGGGGCTCCCGGGTGGATTACGAAACCCTTCTGTCGTGTGATGCCACGGTTTGCCGGGTAGTTGATCGGCCGGCGAGCAACTAGCCAAAAGAAATACGAAAATTACGCCGACGATGCATTTAAAGAAAAACATACTTAAATAACTTCCCTCAATTATAAGATATTTAAATTTGTGTGATTTACACTGATAACTATGCCAGTTTTGATCTATTAACCAGCATCCGTAATCACTGCCTGTATCGAATTGATCAAGATAAATATGGTATCTTTATATGTTAGTGAATTTAATGGTGCGGTCGAGAAGACTCGAACTTCCACCCGGTTTCCCGGACAGCGACCTCAACGCTGCGCGTCTACCAATTCCGCCACGACCGCACTCTACTTTCTTATCATAGAGGCCCATTAAAGACTGGGCAATTAGCAAATCTCGATTTATTTATCAATACGTAGACTAATATTTTGTTAAGTTTTATTAATAGACACTGCTTATCCATCATTAAGGGACCGCATGAGAGAAGTAGCTTGGACAGTTTCAAGTGAGTTAATTGACTACTCGGATTCATTAAAACGGATGAAAAACCGGGTTGAGCTTATCCAATCAGGAAAAGCAATAGAGCAGATTTGGCTTCTTCAGCATCCCCCCCTTTACACTGCCGGTACTAGCGCGAAGGTTCACGATTTGATTGTAAGAGATAGATTTCCGGTTTTTGAAACTGGCAGAGGAGGGCAGTATACTTACCACGGTCCTGGCCAAAGGGTTATCTACCTGATGTTAGATCTCCATAATTATCGCCAAGATGTCCGTATGTATATATCACTTCTTGAACGATGGCTGATAAACACGCTCTCACATCTAGATGTAAACGCAACGCGGATGGATGATAGGGTAGGTATATGGGTACCAGTAGGCCAGGTTAGTAATAAGACAAAATATGAAAAAATTGGTGCCATAGGTGTAAGAATTCGTCGTTGGATCACTTCTCACGGCGTTTCTCTCAATATTTCGCCAAACCTAGAGCATTTTTCTGGGATTGTGCCATGTGGGATTAATGACTCCGGCGTTACCAGCTTAGAAAAATTAAAACGTGAGGTAGATATAGCTAAAATAGACAAACTTCTAAAAACAGAATTCTTAAATGTCTTTGGGTCGCAAAATAGCGTAGCATTAGTAGAGGAAGCTTGTTAAACCCCGTATAGTTAATAGCAGGGCTCGTTTTGCGTCTTTCTCAAGGCTTTCATTTTCTAAATTAAAATCGTGCAGTGTGATCGGCGTGACTTCTGGAACTGAATGCAAAATCGTATTACGCCTATTTCTTAGCCATACGTAGTCCGCATCGGTTCTGAGTTTATTTGTATTTATGCCGTGTAATTCATCTTCGCCCCACAATGCAGCATCTATAGTTGCTTGCGATACAATTAGTGTGGATATCCAATTACCAACGCAAAAGACCCGCATGGCTTCCAGCATCAAAGCAGCGGCCCGTGAATTGAGGTTCATGTCGGATAATGTTGAATTCTCTTTATCCACTGCTTCATCTAGGACATTCTGAAGCCACTGTTTTCTTGTCGAAAAATTACGGGGCGAAACGGCATTTATCTCAAATAGCATAACTCTTTTGGCATCAAATAAATGTTTTATAGGACAGAAATATTGGTTTTCGTGAGAGACTACATTTAATTTAGCTTATATCTTTTTTAAAAAATATCTTTTAATTCATGTCGCCAACAGCTTGAAGGAGTTGTCAATTTAGAGCTATACTATGGCCTTGATGACTAATCCAACGGACATTCAACAAGAAAACTCACCGGTCTACTCATACCGCCATCTGCTCAGTATAGAAGGTTTGAGTAGGTTTGATATAGAGAAGCTCCTTGATCTCGCAGACGAATACGTTGAAACAAATCGTCAAGCGGATAAAAAACACGCAATATTGAGGGGACGAACCCTCATTAATATGTTTTTCGAAAACTCCACAAGGACCAGAACTTCATTTGAACTAGCCGGTAAACGTCTTGGTGGTGACGTTATAAATATGTCGGTAAGTAGCAGTTCGATTAAAAAGGGTGAAACGCTGATCGATACTGCTATGACGCTGAACGCGATGCATCCAGATGTTTTGGTCGTTAGACATGCAGACTCCGGTTCCGTCCATTTGTTAGCAGAAAAGGTTAATTGTTCGGTTATTAATGCGGGGGATGGAAGTCATGAGCATCCGACACAAGCTCTTTTAGATGCGTTAGCTATTCGCCGTAGATTGGGGCGTGGCTTGGAAGGGCTTATCGTTGCTATTTGCGGTGACATTGCCCACAGCAGAGTGGCACGTTCAAACATTCATCTCTTGTCAATTATGGGAGCTAGAGTGCGGGCAGTTGCGCCACCAACACTCATTCCGGAAGGGCTTGAAAGGTTGGGAGTCGAAGTNCACCATAATATGAGCAGTGGTCTTAAAGACGCTGATATAATTATGATGTTAAGGCTGCAAACAGAGCGTATGAAGGGAAGTTACGTTCCATCAATAAGAGAATATTACGAACTCTATGGTTTAAATTCTAACAAGCTTAAGATGGCAAAGCCGGACGCATTAATAATGCATCCTGGTCCCATGAACCGTGGAGTTGAAATTGACTCAGAGCTGGCTGATGATATTGATCGTAGCCTTATAAGAGAGCAAGTTGAAATGGGTGTGGCGGTTAGAATGGCTTGTCTACAGGCATTGGTAGATAACCAAACTGTACCTTGGGCCAAAAATCAGTCGTAGCAGTTAGGTATTCAATAAATGCTTAATCGTAAACTTTTTAAAAATGCTCGCTTGCTTGATCCCTCTACCGGATTGGATCAAATCGGTAGTGTCCTTATTCGGGATGGAAAGATAGAAGATATTGGTCCTAAAGTCTTTATCGATACTACACAAGAAGATATAGAAGTCGAGGACTGCGGGGGTAAATGTATCGCTCCAGGCTTAGTCGATATGAGGGTCACCACCGGAGAACCGGGAAGCGGGCACTTAGAAACCTTAGAAACTGTTTCAAAAGCTGCAGNTGCTGGAGGGATAACAACTATAGTCTGCTTGCCCAATACTGAGCCTGTAATAGACGATATGGCTTTGTTGGAATTTATAGAGCGAAGGGGTGCAGAGGTCGGGCTAATAAACATCAAAAGTTATGCCGCAGCTACAAAAGGCTCACTTGGCGAAGAAATGTCAGAATTAGGTTTGCTTTACCATGCGGGAGCGATTGGTTTTACTGATGGTGATAAGGCAATAAGCAATCCGATGGTTATGAGGCGTCTTTTGTCTTATTCAACTGTTTTCAATTCGATAGTTTTGCAGCATCCAGAGGTGGCCGATCTCGTCGCAGATGGCGTTATGTCAGAGGGATTAACCGCTACTCGATTAGGACTGAGCGGAATACCACCTGTAGCTGAAGTTATTATGATAGAGCGCGATTTGCGTTTAGTTGAGTTGACCGGTGGCAGATATCATGTGTCTCGCGTAACTACTAAAGCTGGAATTGAGGCTATCAGAAAAGCTAAAAAGTCAGGCTTATCTGTGACTTGTGACACTGCTCCTCACTATTTCGCTCTAAATGAGGACGCCGTCATAGATTATAGAACTTTTGCTAAAGTTTCACCACCGTTACGTTCGGAGATCGATCGGATTGCTGTTTTAGAAGGGATAGAGGACGGCACTATCGATGCAATTGCTAGTGACCATACCCCTCGCGATCAAGATTCAAAGAGACTGCCGTTCGATCAAGCTGCATTTGGTGTTGTGGGTCTCGAAACCCTTCTTTGCGTTACATTGGAGGCCGTTCATAACGGCTCCGTTTCACTTTTGAAAGCCCTAGGAGCTGTGACCGTTAACCCGTCAAAAATTCTGGGCTTAGAAGCTGGAGAGCTTATTGCGGGGCGAGATGCCGATTTTGTTATATTTGATATGTCAGTGGCTGGACGTATACAGGCAGAAAATTTCTACAGCAAATGTAAAAATAGCCCATTCGATGGAAGACCGGTCCAAGGACGAGTTCTGAAGACTATCAGGAGTGGTAAAGTAGTTTTCGATAGTAATCCTATCGGATAAAACAAAAAAGGTTGGTTAGCAATGCCCGATCCACTTGGCTCTTTCGAATACACGTGGCCGTTCTATTTTTCTTTTATATTAGGGTATCTAATAGGATCCATCCCCTTTGGATTACTTCTTGTAAAGTTTTCTGGCCTCGGAGATATACGATCAGTGGGATCCGGGAATATTGGTGCGACGAATGTTTTAAGAACTGGAAAGAAAAGTTTGGCTATTGCAACACTTTTGCTTGATGGCGGAAAGGGTACTCTTGCGACATTTATCGCCATTCAGTTCGGCCCGGATATGGGTGTTTTGGCTGCTGCGGGTGCAATAATAGGGCATTGTTTTCCTGCTTGGTTAAAGTTCCGCGGTGGTAAGGGGGTTGCTACTGGATTAGGGATTTTTCTAGCGCTTTCCCCGTTGATGGGCCTGCTACTTATTGTCATTTGGCTTTTTACTGCCGTTGTCTTCAGGTACTCATCCCTAGCCGCTATTGTATCTTTTGTTGCCAGTCCCTTAACGGCATATTTAATTATCGATCAGCAACATGCGGAGTTAGCTTGTTTCATAGCACTGATCATTATTATTCGACATTTTGCAAATATTTCTCGCTTAATAAGAGGCAATGAAGATAAGATCTCATTTTTAAAATCCGATAAAAATTCACAATAAATTAAGGTATTTTGGAGTAAATTATGCCAAGTCATGCAAGCGAGTCTCTTCTCTACGGGGCATCATTTTCCACGCCAGAATTTCTGGACATTTTTAATGACAATATGCGTGTGCAAGCTTGGTATGACGTAGAGGTAGCTTTAGCGAAAGCACAGTCAAAACTTGGCATAATACCTAAAGAAGCATACGAAGAAATCGCGAGAAAAGCATATGTGGAGAATGTTGATGTGCAAAAAATTGGCAAGGGCATCAGTGAAACAGCGCACCCCATCGTGCCTGCTATTCGCGCTCTAGAAGAAATTTGCGAGGGCGGAGCTGGGGAGTTTATACATTACGGAGCAACAACCCAAGATATCATGGATACTGGGCTAATCCTGCAGATCAAAAAAGCCTGGCCTTTATTGAAGAGGGATTTAGAAGCAGCGCGTGACGCGTTAAAGGTCTTAGCTAAAAAATATCGATCGACGCCGATGGTTGGAAGGACGCATGGACAGCAAGCGTTGCCATTAACGTTTGGATACAAGTGTGCTGTCTGGGTTGATGAACTTAACAGGCATTTAGAAAGGCAAAGTGAAGCAGAGCCAAGAATTTTATCGGGAAATATAACCGGTGCAGTAGGCACAATGGCCGCTTTTGGAGGTAAAGGTCAGGAAACCCAACGTGAAGCGCTTCAATACCTTGGGCTCACGGTTCCGAATATATGTTGGCATTCTTCTAGGGATAGAATTTGTGAACTAGCCAACCTCCTTACACAGGTTGCTGCAAGCCTAGGCAAGATAGCGAGAGAAGTCTATGCCCTGCAACAAGTTGAATTTGGCGAAGTGGCCGAGCCGCACCATCACGGGAAGGTTGGAAGTAGCACAATGCCGCATAAGCGAAATCCGGCCACGGTTGAATTGGCTATTGGTTTGTCGCGATTAATTAGAGCGCAGCAAGTGGCTATAACTGACGCAGCGTTTCAGGAGCATGAAAGATATTCTGCCCTGCTAAGAATTGAATTGGCAGCTGTACCAGAAATGATGATCTATTCAGGTGCGCTTTTGTCAAAAATGAGAACAGTTCTGGAAAAGCTTGAGGTTTTCCCAACTCGAATGCGGCAAAATCTAGATTTACTTGGGGGACTTTTATTATCGGAGAAAATAATGCTGGCCTTAGGTGAAAAAATAGGCAAGCAGACTGCGCATGAGGTTGTATACGAGATCGCCATGTCTTCTTTCGAGAANGAAATACCCTTTAAGGAGGCGCTCATGTCCGATCAACGTGTTTCCAACCATTTAAAGGAAGAAGAAATTGTGGAATTACTTAATCCCGAAGCATATATAGGAGAGTCTGAAGAGATAGTAGACAAGGTGCTCGAAAAAAGTAATTAAAAACATGTATTTGCAAGTAATAACTCAGGTGAAATAGTAATATATAAATGTTTAGCTTTGGGAAAGTTTTGCTTCACGATGTGTGACATACGCTGTTGCGGCAAAAATGATAGCGCCACCAAGCCAAGTCCAGTATGTTGGTACTTCTCCGAATAGGAAAAAAGCCAGCGCAGCAACCATTGGTAATCGAATAAATTCAATTGGTTGCATTTGCGAAACCTCTGCTAACTGTATGGCTTTTGTGTAAAGCAGGTGGCCGAGTGTCCCAGCTGTAGCTAGTGCGACAAGCCATACCCAAGTCATAAAGTCGGGCCAATGCCAGAAAAATATAGCAGGAATTAGGGCAAGCGGCGTCTGAAATAGTGCCATGTAAATCACGATTATTTCTGGACGTTCCGTAGTAGTAAGTTTTTTGACAATCAAAACAGTTATGGCGATCGTTAGCGCATTAATTAAAGCGAGTATCGATCCAGTGGAAATTTCGTTGACGCCGGGTTGCAAAATTAAAAGCATTCCCAAAAAACCAAGTGTTAACGCTATTATTCGGCGCATTCGAATAGTTTCACCAAGTACTAGGGCGGCAGCAAAAGTGGCAAAAAGTGGAGCGGTAAAGCTTAGCGCTGTTGCCTCGGCAAGAGGTATCATTGTAATCGCGGTGAAGCCAGCAGCCATTCCGGAGACATTAATTAATGCCCTCACGCCATATAATTTCTTTTTAGTGCTGCGGAAAATGGTCAAACCATTTTTTGCAATAAATGGAATAAAAAATACAAGTGCTAATGCATTTCGAAAAAAAACAATTTCCAACGTATGCAGCGTTTCAGAAGACAGCCGAATGAAAATTCCCATTGTGGCAAAGAACGTCATGGCTATCGTCATATAAGTTGCTGCTCTGAGCGACACACTAGATGCCATTTTTGCAGAGCGAAANATCACGGGTTTGCCATAAANGATATAATTATTTTATAAAAANCGACGGGGGTCTAAAGAACTTGTTCTGCTAAAAACCGTATTGTGTCTATACTATTCGTTCTAGCAATAAGCGTGTCAACATGTCGTTTGTCTGCGGCCTCTTTCCATTCAACTAATTTATCGGCCACACGTTCTTTGGAACCCACTAATGCGACTTGATCAACCAACTCTTGTGGTACTGCCGCGCAAGCCTCAGCTCTTTTTCCATCTAAAAAGAGATCCTGTATCTTAACTGCCGCGTCTTCAAAACCAATTCTTTTAGCATAGTCATTATAAAAATTTTTGTTCCTAGCTCCCATCCCTCCAACATAAAAAGCAATATTTTCTCGCGCCGGCTGGCTGGCTTTTTCTATATCATCATCAATATTTACAATGCACATTGGCATAACAGCAAACTCATTGAGCGATCGTTTTTTTTCTGATTTTTGAAAACCTTTTTCTATATGATCAGAAAAAACGTCAAATCTGCTGGGGTCCATGTAAATTGGTATAAAACCATCTACTAACGAGGCGGCTGCAGATACACCGGCAGGGGAAATTGCGCCGGTCACAATTTGCATNCCACTATTGCCATGCAAAATACTTTTTAANGGAATTCCTAAGCCNGTGGAACCATCTCCTCTAAATGGAAATTGGTAATGTTCTCCCTCAAACTCGAGCGGTTTTTTGCGTTCTAAGATTTGTTTTATTATCTGAACATATTCACGTAATCGTGTTAAAGGTTTTCCATATGGAACGCCATGCCAACCTTCGACTACTTGAGGGCCTGAAGGTCCGAGCCCAAGGATAAAGCGATCGCCAGATAAATGAGCTAGCGTTATTGCGGTCATAGCTACCATGGTTGGGGTGCGTGTTGTCATNTGGATNATGCCAGTNCCAACTTTAATNTTTTTTGTTAATGCCAATGCCCAAGCTGCGGGTGTCACAGCATCATGGCCCCAGGACTCCGAAGTCCAAAGTGAATGAAATCCTAGCTTATCTGCCTCTTTTATAAGGTTTTCGTCTAGGTCAAAACGACTGCCATTGCTACTGATAGTTAAACCTAATTTCATAACTCCCCACCTCCTGTTATGGTAATTGTTACCTTATGACACTAACCCGTAGAGATTAATAGATGAGGAAGTTGAAAAATAGATAGATATTTGAATTCTTGATAGGAACTTAGTTTTGGAGGATGAAAATGCGTTTGGGCTTATTTATGGCAACACAATGGCCAGCGGATGCTGAGCTAAAGAACGAAATTTCAAATTTATGTGAGCAAACAAGAGTAGCCAAACAAAATGGATTTTCATCGATAATGGTCGGGCAGCATTTTCTCTCTGAGCCGCTGCAAATGATACAGGCAGAGCCTCTAGTAGCACGACTGGCGGCTGAAGCAGAAGGCATGACGTTTGGTTTAGCGATTTTGCTACTAGCGATGCAGAACCCCGTCATTGTAGCCGAGAATTCAGCTTCACTAGATTGGATTACGGACGGGAATTATATATTGGGGGTCGGATTAGGATATAGGAAGGAGGAATTTCAGGCACTCAACGTTCACTTTGAGAGTAGGGTGGGCCGCTTGGAAGAGGCTGTGCCTCTTATTCGAAGGTTGTGGACGGAAGATAAGGTAGAACATCGTGGTGATCACTTTACAATAAGTGGGCTCGGGGCAAGCATCAAACCTAAACAGCCAAGCGGTCCCCCAATCTGGATTGGGGGAGATGTAATCTCCGCGGTAAAAAGAGCTGCTAAACTGGGGTGTCCATGGATCATTCCCCCTACTATGGCATTTAATGATATAGCTATTCGGATCAATGCCTATGAACAAACAATAAAAACATTAGGAAACGAAAAGGTTAAAGGTCAGCCCCTTATTAGGGAATTAGCTATTGGAAGGACAAAACAAGAGGCTTTTGAAGTCGCCAGGAAACCTTTGCTTGCAAAATATGAGTCCTATGCAACTTGGGGGCAAACGGACACAAAGAAAGAGCGCACGCTTTCGGATACTTTCGAAGAATTTTGTAGGGACCGTTTTATTATTGGTGATGAACAAGAAGTTGTTGATGAAATATTGAAGTACAAGGAAAGTTTTGGCGTGGACAATCTTTTAGTCAGAGTCCAATGGCCAGGATTGGGGCAAGGTGAAGTTCTTAAGACGTTAGATCACTTAGGAAAAATTATCGCTACGGTCAGTTAATATAGTCATTCGGTGAAAATAAAAGTAATAGCTTTATGGCCAGAAGAAAACTACGTTGCGGATAAGATAAAGTCATTTTTTCTGACTTATAAAATATATATAGTGATGGTGTATCGAGGGTGATGGTTTGAACTAGATGAAGACAAGCATCCTAAGCATACGATTTTAATACAAGTAATGGTTGGAGTTAATTAATGACGTCAGTTCCAAAAAAAATAGGTATTATCGGGGGTTCTGGGGCTTTAGGTGCCGGATTGGCAAAACGTTGGGCGAAGTCAGGATATCAAGTTGTGGTCGGTTCACGAGATAATGCTAAAGCTCAACTCGCTGCGCAAAAACTTAATGAAGAAGCTAATGTCAATTCTATTGTAGGCAAAGAAAATAAACTTGCCGCGTCGGAGGCTGACTTAGTCGTCTTGACTGTTCCGTTTTCTAATCAGATTCCAAGTCTGGAACTCATAAAGGAAGAACTGACAGGAAAAATTCTCATTGATGTCACGGTTCCTTTAGTTCCACCAAAAGTCCGCACTGTTCATGTCCCTAATGGTGGTTCTTGTGCAAAAGCGGCGCAAGAATTTTTAGGTGATGAAGTAAAGGTGGTTTCTGCGTTTCAAAACGTTGCTGCTACACATTTAGATGACCTCGATCACACTATAGATTGTGATGTGCTTGTTTGCGGAAATGACCCGGCGGCCCGAGAAGTTGTTGTTCAATTGGCGGCAGATGCAGGAATGAAAGCTTGGCATGCTGGCGTCATTGCTAATTCAATCGTAGCAGAAGCGATGACATCTACATTAATTTTCATGAATAATCGCTATAAGATTGATGGTGCGGGCTTAAAAATTACAGGCACGCCAGGATCAGCTAGTTAAAAAACGCTTGTAATAATGGAACAAACGTTAACTCTCTACGCTGTTAAGGGTATTCCGTTGGTCAAACCTGGAGATGATCTTTTTGAAATTATCAATAAGGCAATCTCTAAGAGCAGTGAAAAACTTCAAAATGGTGACATAATCGTCATCGCTCAGAAAATTGTATCTAAAGTTGAAAACCGTATCATTTCTTTGAATGATGTTGAGCCTTCGAGAGAGGCCTTGAAAATAGCTCTTGAGACAGATAAAGACCCAAGGCAAATAGAATTAGTGTTACGGGAATCACGAGAGATTATTCGGCATAGGCCCGGCGTCATAATAGTGGAGCAAAACCTTGGGATCATTATGGCAAATGCTGGGATAGACCACTCCAATATTGAAAACGAAGGCGGCGAAGAGCAGGTTCTACTTCTGCCGGAAGATCCCGACGAAACTTGCAGAAAACTCCAAACTCAAATCAGGGAAACCTTGAACGTTTCAATTGGTGTTATAATAAATGATAGTGTAGGTCGTGCCTGGCGTGTAGGCACAACGGGTCTGGCTATAGGCGTTGCAGGACTGCCGGCTGTCGTAGATTTAAGAGGAGAGAAAGATATCTTTGGTCGCGAATTGCTAGTTAGCGAGCAGGCTGTAGCCGATGAACTTGCCTCAGCTGCATCTTTATTACAAGGGCAAGCATCCGAAAAACTTCCAGTCGTCATTGTAAGGGGGTTCAATTCTGACGCGCCACACCAAAACGCCTCTGCACTAATACGGGACAAAAAGATGGATATGTTCAGGTAAATGGATATTACGTCATGACCAGTGATGGAAAAGTTTGTATTTTATCCGGCGGCGTTGGGGGGGCAAAATTAGTCCTCGGAATGTCGGAAATCTTAGATCCTAAAGAATTTATAGTTGTTGCTAATACAGGGGACGATTTTGTTCATTTAGGCCTCCATATTTCGCCGGATATCGACACATTAGTCTATACNCTGGCAGGCATGGTGGATGAGAAGAGNGGGTGGGGGCTAAAAGACGAGAGTTGGAATTTTCTGGGCGCTGTAAGAGATCTTGGCGGTGAGACATGGTTTAATTTGGGCGATAAGGATTTGGCCATGCACGTAGAGAGAACAAAGGAACTGAAAGCGGGTGTTAGTCTGAGCCAGGTGACTAAAAAGTTATCCGCGGCACTTGGTGTGAAAATAGATATAGTTCCGATGGCGGATAGCTATGTTGCCACGACGATTTTAACCGATGACGGTCCTCTAGCGTTTCAACATTACTTCGTGAGAGATAAGTGCAATCCAAAAGTAAAGGGCTTTAAATTTGAGGGGCTGGATAAAGCGACGGCTGCCGACGGTATAAACAGGTTTAATGCAGAAAAGCAAAGAGCGTTATTGATTGCCCCGTCCAATCCGTTTGTAAGCATTGATCCAATCCTCGGGATCCCAAAACTGAGAGAAACTTTTATAGGTTCGTGCCATGTAAAGTTGGCAGTTTCTCCAATAGTAGGCGGTATTGCAATCAAGGGGCCTGCTGCAAAAATGATGTCAGAGTTGGGTATACCATCAACTGCGACCGAAGTGGCCCGCCATTATCTTGGTCTAATTGACGGAATAGTAATTGACGAAGTAGACCGGAACCAGGCAAGTCAGATAGAGAGTCTTGGGATAAAGCCCTTTGTGACTAAAACGGTAATGTCAACTGTAGATGATAAAATAGGTCTCGCGAAAGATTGTATCGACTATATAGATTATTTGGCTGGAAAATGAAAATTTCAGCCTTAGTGCCAGTAAAAAACCTAGACACCGCTAAAAGTAGGTTNGCCGATGTCTTATCGCGGAATGAGCGCCGAATGCTCGCTGACTTAATGCTCAGTGATGTTGTGGAGGTAATATTAAAAAACCCAAAAATAGAGAAGGTTTTTTTGGTGGGCGACAAACAACTTTCCCCAAAGTCAGGTACCTTTATTATTCAGGAGAAATTCAACAATGGCTATAATGAAGCCATAAGTTTTGCCNTGAGAGATAAGCGTATCGCAAATAGTGATGCGATAGTAATTTTACCCGGTGATATTCCGTTAATCACGACTGAAGAAATTGAGAATTTTATTAACGATGCTCCAAAAAATGGGATTAGAATAGCTCCTGACCGAGATAGGGAAGGCACTAACGCCTTACTTTTGGCACCTCCAACGCTAATTAAAACACAATTTGGGAAATTAAGTTATTCTAGGCACCTTGAATTGGCAGAAAAGTGCTGTTCTAATGTAGAAGTGATAGATAGCGACGGTTTAGCTTTCGATATTGATAGCCCTGAGGACCTTAAAGATTTTTGTGGAACTGCTAGTAGCACCAAATCCTATGAGTTTCTTAAGAGAAACGGCATCGCAGCAAGTCTGCTAGGTTAAAAAAATATCACTAGGTTTGAATGTAGAGGGACTTAGTTTGGATAAAGAATTTGACTGGCTGAAAGGAGATCGACTGAGTTCGATTGACGCTTTTTCCTTTGCTGAAACCGAGGACTTGTTTGGTCTACTGGAGTTGGCTGAAAAAGTGCGAGATCAAGGCTATGGAAGAAATATTACTTATTCTAAGAAAGTTTTTATACCGCTAACGCAGCTTTGCAGGGATGTTTGCCACTACTGTACATTTTCCCAGCCACCAAGAAATTTACAAAAGGCTTTTCTTTCTCCGGACGAGGTTCTCGAAATAGCTATCCAAGGTAAACGAGCTGGCTGTAAAGAGGCTTTATTTACGCTGGGCGACAAGCCAGAGCTTCGATATGAAGTGGCGCGAAAAGAGTTAGAAAAGCTGGGGTGCAAAACNACATTAGAGTATCTGAAAGAAATGGCTGCCTTGGTATTTAAGGAAACGGGTTTATTGCCGCATCTAAATCCTGGCGTTATGTCTGCCGCGGAAATTACTGAGTTAAAGACTGTATCGGCCAGTATGGGCATAATGCTGGAGAGTTCCTCTGAACGACTTACGAAAAAAGGGATGTGTCACTATGGTTCGCCGGACAAAAATCCCCAAGTAAGGCTTGCGACAATTGAGGAAGCAGGACGTCAAAAGGTGCCATTCACCACTGGTTTGCTAATAGGAATCGGCGAGACAAGAATTGAAAGAGTTGAGACACTTTTAGCGTTAAGGGAGTGCCATGATCGTTACGGTCACATTCAAGAAATTATAATCCAAAATTTTCGTGCTAAAGAGGGAACTTTAATGGCTAATGCTGCCGAGCCTGGTCTAGAGGATCTCCAGTGGACAATAGCATTAGCTCGTTTGATATTTGGAACAAGTATGTCAATTCAGGCGCCACCAAACCTTTCTTACGGGGATGCACGCCATTTGGTCAAAGCAGGAATAAATGATTGGGGTGGGGTTTCCCCAATAACTCCCGATCACGTTAATCCCGAAGCACCGTGGCCGCACTTGGATAATTTAGAAACGGACACTGCTAAAGAAGGTAAGGTACTTGTAGAGCGTTTATCAATCTACCCTCAATATTTAAAAGACTTTAAAGTATGGTTAGACAAATCATTAGGGCCAGTTGCATTGAAGCTAGCAGATAGTGAGGGAATGGCGCGGACGGATGAGTGGGCTCCCGGGATAGCGGAAACATACTGTTCTGCACTGCCTAAGCTAAATATCAATAGTGACTTAAGTTGTGATAGTGACCTAGATCATATTCTGAACCGGGCAGTCGCTGGTGAGCCATTGAATGAACAGCAAATCGTTCGGCTGTTTTCTGCGCGCAATCTTGATTTTCAAGAAGTTTCACATGCCGCCAATGAGCTCAGGCAGAAGGTAGTTGGGGATGAGGTTAAATACGCGGTTAATCGAAATATAAATTACACAAACGTTTGCTACTTTGGTTGTACATTTTGTGCGTTCTCAAAGGGAAAAACTGCAGAAAATCTTCGAGGCAAACCATATGATCTTGTAATAGAAGAAATAGTTAGAAGAGCTGAAGAGGCTTGGGAAAGGGGAGCAACGGAAGTTTGTCTTCAAGGGGGTATCCATCCTGACTATGATGGAAATACATACCTAACTATTACCAAAGAAATAAAAAATGCCATTCCTGATATGCATATTCATGCTTTTTCTCCCCTTGAAGTTTATCAAGGAGCAACAACGTTAGGCGTATCTCTGGACAGTTTTTTAGGTATGCTGCGCGATGCTGGACTAGGTAGTCTGCCTGGTACTGCGGCNGAAGTTTTAGATGATGATGTTAGAAAAATTTTGTGCCCAGATAAGCTCAATACCAAGCAATGGTTAGATATCGTAGCGACTGCCCATAATGTTGGATTGAAAACTACATCGACGATTATGTTTGGACATATAGATACACCTNCTAATTGGGCTAAACANTTAATGCAACTGCGTGATTTGCAGAAAAAAACACAAGGAATAACTGAATTTGTGCCACTGCCGTTTGTGCATATGGAGGCGCCAATATATTTGCGAGGATTGGCTCGTCCGGGACCAACATGGAGAGAAACAGTTTTGATGCATTCGGTAGCTCGTTTAGTGCTCTATCCATGCATCAATAACATACAGACATCCTGGGTGAAACTTGGGCCTCTTGGTGCGACCGCCTGCCTTAATGCCGGTGCTAACGATCTGGGTGGTACTCTCATGAATGAGACAATTACTCGTTCAGCCGGTGCTAGCCATGGTCAAGAATTTAACCCTAAACAAATGGATGATTTGATAAACTCTGCAGGAAGGAAGTCAAAACAAAGAACAACTTTGTATGGTGATGTTTCTGAGCCTCAGCGGCGAAAATCATACGAGGCTGCTCCGCTCAAGGACGTCGTCAATAATCCTGTTAGAAAAAGCGCTAAGAGGAAAGTGAAAGCGAAGACGCAGCAAGATAAGATGAGCTTTCAAGGAGCGGCGAATTAGACCATGAATAGATCAGTCAAATGTTTTGATGTATTGAGTTCAGTTCGCAAGGATATTCAAAAGACGCGGGGGNTTTAAAATGGCGATTGGTCTTGGTTTAGGTATGGCGACCTACACGTTCTCTACAGCCAAAGGATATTGGCGCTGGGTTAAACGTTGCGACGAGGCAGGGGTCGACTCTCTGTGGCAAACAGATCGTCTAGTCTCAAAAGAACCTTTTTTAGAATGCTTGACAGTAATGGCCGGTCTGGCTGGTGCCACGACGAAAATAAAATTTGGGATGAACGTCGCTTCCCTCGGCCTTAGAGACCCGCTAATGACAGCAAAACAGTGCGCGACTATAGATTATTTATCGGACGGACGTTTATTGCCTGCGTTTGGTTTAGGTAGTAATCGGTCTCGCGACTGGGTAGCAACTGGAACCGCGACCAAGGCTCGGGGGCAAAGGATGAATGAGGCTTTGGAAATCATGACGCGTCTTTGGGCAGGGGAAGAAGTTACATTTTCTGGAAAACACTTCCAGTACGATAAGGCACACATCTCTCCGGGGCCCGTTCAACAACCACTNCCATTATGGATTGGTGGAAGTTCGGAAGCGGCCATAGAGAGATCGGGAAAGTATGGAACGGGGTGGCAAGCAGCATTTGACACACCCGAAGAGGCTGGGGTGGTTGTCGAGAAAATATTGCATGCAGCTGAGCGTAATAGCCGACCTATGGATAAGGACCATTTCAGCGCTGGCTTCGGCGTTAGGTTTGGTAGCTGGGANGACGAACCCGTTAAAAAGATGGCTGAGGATTTTGAAAAACGGACAGGAAAAGAGGCTTCAAGGGGAATTGTGGTCGGCAATGGCGATCAAATCCTCGAACGAATACAATCGTATGTTGATAACGGTGTATCGAAATTCATCCTCAGGCCAATTGGGATNGGCGATGAAGAAATGTTCGAACAAACCGAGCAAATAATTGAAGATGTTTTAAACAAGAGTGACCAACTTTTAGAAGCTTAATGAATTCTAAGCTAGGGAAGTAAAATGAAATTTGGATTTCAGGTAATGCTTAGAGGTGCCGCCTCAAGTGGGGACGGTCTATCCTCTATTGCAAAATCTGGAGAAGATTTTGGCTTTGATATAATAGCACCAAATGATCACTTAATCGTTCCGGGAGGTATAGAAAGCACCTACCCATACACAGACGATGGAATTTGGCCTGGTGCCTCTGTTGTAGAGTGTCACGATCAATTAACTGCTATGGCATTCATTGCAGGGCATACGGATACTATACGCCTCCTTACGTCTGTNATGGTAGTTCCNTATCGTCAACCAGTTCTGACCGCAAAAACAATAGCAACTGCCGACGTTTTGTCTCAAGGAAGAGTGATACTAGGCTGCGGCGTAGGTTGGATGTCCGAGGAAATGGAAGCAATTGGAACGGAACCTTTTCAAGAAAGAGGGAAAGTGACAGATGAGTATATTAGGGTTTTTAAAGAATTGTGGACTTCTGACGAACCAAGTTACAGTGGTGAGTATGTAAAATTCGCCGATGTCCTNTTTAAACCGCAACCCCTTCAAAAACCTCACCCNCCAATATGGATAGGAGGTGAAAGCAAGGCAGCGTTGCGCCGCGTTGCAAGGTTAGGTGATGGTTGGTTCCCNGCAGCTAACAATCCAAAATTTACCATNAGCAACCCNANGGATTTACGCNAGCGNTTAGAGCTTTTGAAAATAGTATGTGATGAGGANAACAGAAATTTTGCTGATCTTGATATAGGTTTTTTCTTTACAGAAGCTGTCAGCTCTAAAGAAAGACGAAATAAGGACGGAGATAGACAGCTCCTCACAGGGCAACCGTCGGATATNGCNGCAGANATCAGNAAATTTAATGATNTCGGATTAGGNACGCTNATTTGTATTTTTCAACGACCTGGATTAAGCGAAACTTTAGAGCAAATGGAGTGGTTTGGGAGAGAGATTATACCTCTGGTGCGTGAGTTATAACGTCTTTAATGATAGGGGGGAGTAAATGATTTTTGGATTTGGAATGCCAACCCGTGGCCCGGTTGCTCAACCAGAGGCTATAAAACAGGTTTTATCATTAGCTGAAGAATTAGGACTGGGATACGTCTCTGTTGCAGACCACATTGTGATACCAAGTGAAATTGATCCAGTATATCCATATTCTGATACTGGAGAACCCCCGTTTCCAGAGGACGGCGAATGTTTAGAACAATTAACNTTGATGTCTTACATGGCAGCGATAACAAAAAGTATGAGAATATTATCGTCAGTAATGGTGGTTCCTCACAGGAACCCAATCCACGCTGCCAAAACTATCGCTACAATTGATGTGCTTTCGAATGGAAGGGTCACAATTGGTTGCGGGGCTGGTTGGATGGAAGAAGAATTCCTTGCAATTGGAACTGAGCCTTTTAGGGAAAGAGGTAAGGTAACGGACGAGTACATTTCTATTTTCAAAGAACTTTGGACAGCAGAAAACCCAACTTTTGAAGGAAAATATAATAGTTTCAGCAACGTCAAGTTTGAGCCTAAGCCAGTACAAAAACCCCATCCACCTTTATGGATAGGTGGGGAAAGCCCCGCGGCTAAGCGTCGCGCAGTACGACTAGGTGATGGATGGTTTCCGATCGGAGCTAATCCAAACTTTCCNCTAAATACAGCNGCGAAGTANTTAGATGGACTCTCAAGTTTGAAGCAATTATCTGCTGAATATAATAGAAACCCAGAAGAGCTTGATTTGGGTTTCTGGAGTAATTGGGACCATGAGGTTAAGGACCGAAGAACACTTCAGGATGGTAAAAGGCATATAATGACCGGAGGCACTCAAGCCATCACAGATGATATTGGTGAATTGAGTGAGGCTGGTGTTGAAATATTTATGTTTCAGCTAGCAAAACCAAATAGTGTAGCTGAAACCCTTGAGTCGATAGAGCGATTTGCTCAAGATATTTCAACGAAGTTTCTAGGCTGATTCGGTGGAAGATACTTCAGAATATATCATTGTTGGTGCTGGTTCAGCTGGCTGCGTCTTGGCAGATCGCTTAAGCGCGTCTGGCGCCGATGTTGTGCTGCTTGAGGCAGGACCAAGTGATCTTCATCCCATGATCCATATTCCTGCTGGAATTCTTCATCTAATCTCAAACCCAAAAGTCAATTGGAATTATTCTTCTGAGCCAGAGGAAAGCAGCGGTAATAGGCGCATTCATTGGCCCCGCGGGCGTGTGCTTGGCGGGTCTAGTTCAATAAATGGTATGTTGTATGTCCGGGGTAATCCTGCGGATTATGATGGATGGGCACAGATGGGATGTAGAGGGTGGTCATTTGATGAAGTCTTACCTTATTTTAAGAAATCTGAAAATTATAAAAATGGCGGCGATGAAGAGTTCCGATCGCAAGGTGGGCCTTTGGAAGTTGAGGATTACAAAACAATTTTAGATTTAACGCACGCTTTTGTTGAGGCGGCCTCTCAGGCGGGGCATACAAAAAGTAAAGATCTTAACGGAGCACAAGCAGAGGGTGTTGGCTACTCTCAAATGACCAGAAAAGGGCGGTTTCGCGGTTCAACTGCTCAAACATTCCTTAAACAAGCAAAAAAAAGAGCAAATCTTCGTGTGGAAACTAACGCGACGGTTTCAAAATTAATTTTTGAGGATAAAAAATGCGTCGGTGTTAAATTTTTTAAGCATGGAAAAGAAAAGTTCATTAAAGCTGCGAAAGAAGTAATTCTATCTGGAGGAGCCGTAAACTCGCCCCATATATTGCAAGTTTCTGGTATAGGGCCGTCTGACCACTTAATAAATATTGGTATTAATGTTGTTCATCACTTACCTGGTGTAGGGGCGAACCTTCAAGATCACTATGTGGCTAGAGTAAGTCACCGAGTCCGTCATGCTAAATCAATCAATAGTTTGAGTAGAGGAACTAATTTATTGAAGGAAATAGCTACATGGGCATTTTCGGGAAAAGGTGCACTGACATTTGGCGTGACCAGTGCGATGGTATTTTCTAGAAGTAGAGAAGGACTATCAAGTCCTGACCTTCAGTTATTGTTTACGCCCGCAAGTTATTCAGAGCGCACTCTGGGTAAGCTTGAGCAAGCCGATGGCATGACAGTGGCAGTTTGCCCTGTTAGACCAGCGAGTAGAGGAACAATAATGGCAGTATCTTCTGATCCATTTGTTCGGCCAGAAATACGGCCTAATTATTTATCAGACCCTGATGACGTACGGGTATTATTAGCGGGTATTCACCAAACCCGAGAAATTTTCTCACAACCAGCACTTCAACGCTATAGCAGCAAAGAAACGGCTCCAGGTATTCAAATTCAAACTTCTGAAGAGCTTGAGAGTTTTGCAAGGGAAAATGGAAGCATTATTTATCATCCTGTTAGTACTTGTCGAATGGGTGATGATGCAATGGCAGTCGTTGATCCTAGATTGCGAGTGCATGGAATAAAGGGGTTACGAGTGGTAGATGCGTCGATTATGCCTACAGTCACAACAGGAAATACAAATGCACCAACAATAATGATTGCAGAAAAAGCATCAGATATGATTTTAGAGGATGCGCGACAAGCTTCATGATTTAGTTTAGGGGAGAATTCATATGTCGAACGAAGTAAAGGTTGATGCCGAAAGTATCAAGAAGTCAGCCGAAGATTTAGTTGAGTTAATAAAATTACGAACTTTTCCGTTCGGCATGAAATTATTTGAAAATGTCGATGACATGCTCTCAATTAAAGGGCTGCGTACGCCCTCAGATGGTAAATTTTTCACTACCTGCCAACTTGTCACCCAAGTTAGGACTGCCGGCTTCACGCTAGGTATTGTTCAAAATAACTTGCGGCCTGGCTCGAGCTGTGGAGCGAATATTGGCCTGGAAGTCGTCCCAGAGGATGTAAGTTCTGGACAAAAGATGACGGGTGTTTGGTTCGGAAATCAGGAGGCTGCTGCAAAGCATCAAGCGCAAATGCCTAGGGTCGAAGCCGGTAAATATACCGGGCTTGCTGCGTCTCCTTTAAGGACTGGACGTTTAGACCCACCGGACATATGTCTTTTTTATGCTTCTCCGGGCCAAATGATTCTATTTATCAACGGGCTTCAATATCATAATTATAGGCGATACGACTTTACCCTTACTGGAGAGAGTGCTTGTGCCGATAGTTGGGGACGTGCTTTATCTACCAGGGAAACAAGCCTTGCACTGCCTTGTTACGCGGAAAGGCGTTATGGCGGAGTTGCCGACGATGAGCTTTTAATGGCTTGTCCACCCGACGAATTCGTCAGAGGTGTAGAAGGAATGAAGCATTTATCAAAAAATGGCCTTCGATATCCATATCCTCCTTACTCTGCCTTTGCGGACCCAGCGGACGGTATGTCTAAAAGTTACAGCTAAATAGAAGCTTTGCTATAATCTATATAAGGTTATCGCAGAAGGAAAAAGCGTCCGTGAGTTTCAAAAGAATAGGCGTTTTAAAATTTTTTAAAATGCTTAGCAGGAAGTAATGTGACAAAGGTAGATACACACAATAGCATCCCTGATGAACATGACGGGTTGAGTAGGTCATCTCGTGCTGATCAGTTCTCTAAAGGGAACAAGCTAGAGCTGAAACTCCTTTTAAGAATAATAAAGAAAGCTAGTTTGTTCCCTTCAACCCTTACAGAGTTATTGTACATAGAAATCAAGGACTTGTCAAGTGTTGAAAATATGTTATAATAAATGTTAGTTAAGACGGATAAAGCTTATGCCTAGAAAGAAGTCTGAACACT
>FUFK010057736.1_pt1 | contig 21931 bp, 26 predicted proteins | sample 1021851 | NCBI WGS metagenome assembly FUFK01 (sample SAMEA51879418, study PRJEB19060) | metagenome
AGATCCTGCTATGATTAAAATTTTTGATTTTATTTTCAAGTTATCTAATTTTTTTTAAAATAATATTCACACATTTAAGAAGAAGTCTTTTATTTTCACTTTCTCCCATTATTCTAATTTTTGACTCTGTTCCTGATTTTCTTACAAGTATTCTTCCTTTACCTTTGATTAATTTTGAAGCTAATTTTATAGATCTTTTAATGTCTAGTTTATCAATAATATTTTTATCTTTTACATCAATATTTTTGAGTAACTGTGGAACTTTTTTAAATTTTTCAAAAAATTCACTGGCTCTTTGACCTTTTCTAATAGCATATAAAGATTCCAAGGCAACTAGTAAGCCATCTCCTGTAGTTGCAAATTTACCTAAAATAATATGTCCTGACTGTTCTCCACCTAAATTAAACTTATTTTTTTTCATTACATCTTTAACATATCTGTCGCCAACATTGGCACGTATAAATTTAATACCTTTTTTTTTGAAATATTTCTCAAGGCCATAATTAGACATCAATGTTCCAACAACTCCACCTTTTAACATTTTTTTATTTTTCCATCTTGTTGCTAGTGCAGCAATTATCTGATCTCCGTCTATGATATTGCTTTTTTCATCGCACATAATTATTCTATCTGCGTCGCCATCTAATGAGATGCCTATGTGAGCATTGTACTTTTTTACTGCTGATTTTATCTTTCCTGGAAATGTAGAACCACAATTTTTGTTAATATTTAATCCATTAGGATTAACACCTATCGCAATCACTTTTGCTCCTAAAGATTTTAATAATTCTGGTCCAGCTTTATATCCTGCTCCATTCGCACAATCAATTACAATTCTAAGTCCTCTTAAATTGAATTCTTTAGTAAAGTTTTTTTTTAATATCTTGATATATTCATTTGTTCCTGTCTCTAGTCTTTTTACTCTTCCTAATTTTTCAGGTTTCGAAAGATTTTTAATAATCTTTTTATCAATTAAGTGCTCAATTTTTTTTTCTATTTTATCTGATAGCTTCATACCATCTGGTCCAAATAACTTTAATCCATTATCATTATGAGGATTATGGGAAGCTGTAATCATTATCCCCATATTTGCTCTCATAGTTTTTGTGAGCATCGCTAAGCCATTTGTTGGCAGAGGTCCCAAAGTGTATACATGCATNCCTGCCGATGCCAGTCCTGATACAAGTGCTGGTTCTAAAGTGTATCCTGATAATCTTGTATCTTTTGCTATTATCGCAGTTTGTTTTCTTTTTTTTTGAGATTTAAAATATGTTCCGCTTGCCAAACCAAATTTAAAGAACATGTCTCCATTAATATTTTCACTATTGATTGCTCCCCTAATACCATCAGTGCCGAAATATTTTTTTGTCATTAATTATTTATTATTTTTTTAAAGATTTTTAAGCCTTGCAATGTTTCATTGACATCATGAATTCTTAAAATCTGAACACCTTGCATCATAAGATATATTGATGATGCTATTGTTCCCCCATTTCTAAATTTACTATCATTTTTTCCAGATAATTCTTTAATAAATCTTTTTCTAGAATTACCAACAAGTATAGGAAAACCAAGAGAATGAAAAATAGAAATATTACGCATTAAATTCATATTATGTTTCAAATTTTTTCCAAAACCTATACCAGGATCTAGAATAATTTTATCATGTTTAATGCCTCTCGATCTTATCAATTTTATTTTTTTTTCAAAAAAATCATATATGTCTAATAACTCATTACTATACCTGGGGTTTTTTTGCATGTTTTCTGGAACACCTTGTGAGTGCTGAATGACAAATGGGACTTTATATTTTTTTAATACATTCAAAGTTTCAGTATCAAAATCTAATCCTGATACATCATTAATTAAATTAATACCTAAATTTATTCCTTTCTCCATAATTCTAGACTTTCTTGTATCTAGAGATATTGGTATTTTTTTTTTTAATAGTGATTTTAAAATTTTATTAATTCTTTGCCATTCCAAATTTTCTTTAATTGGTTTTGATCCTGGTCGTGTTGATTCACCGCCAATATCAATTAAATTTGCACCACTATTTAATAATTTAATCGCATGATTAATTCCCCTTTTTTTTGAATTGAATTTTCCTCCATCTGAAAAACTATCAGGTGTTAAATTTAATACTCCCATAATATTGGGTATTTTTTTGAAATTTAGGTTTGAAAAATTTCTTTTTTTTAATTTAATTTTTTTTAAGTCTAAATTAATTTTTACCCTAAGTATTTTTGGTAAATATTTTATTTGATTTATGAAGATTTTTCTTTTTGAATTTCTTGTTAATATCTCTATTTGGTCAAATGAAATTTCTTTAATTCCATTGAATGGTATTGATTTATTTTTACTAACTAGTTTTTTTGAATGATTGCCATAATAGAAATTACACACTCTTGTGTAATATCTAGACATTAAAATTAATGAACAATTTTAGGTTTTAGGCCCAAAGCACCCATTGCTGAGCCCTTGTCATCCTCTACTTTTAAATCTTCTTTATCTGCTGGGTATACATTTTTATTAATAATATTCTCTATTTCTTCACCGGTTAGTGTTTCATAGGTAATAAGAGCTTTAGCAATTTTGTGTAAATCATCAATTTTTTCNGTTAAGATTTTCTTAGCAGTATTATAACCTTCATCTACTAATTTNCTAATTTCTTTNTCTATTTTTTGCGCNACTTCNTCNGANACTGACTGAGTTTGTGTTACAGATCTTCCNAAAAAAACTTCTTCTTGGTTCTCTCCATACTCCACAGGTCCCATTTCTTCACTCATTCCATATTTAGTAACCATGGCTCTAGCAAGTTGAGTAGCTTGATTTATATCTGATCCTGTGCCACCTCCAGCTCCCGTTGAAATATTATCTTTACCAAATATTACTTCTTCGGCAACTCTTCCACCAAAACAAACTGCTAGTCTAGCTTTTAAATATTTAATAGAGTGTCCATGTTTATCTCTCTCAGGTAAATTCATAACCATGCCTAAAGCTCTTCCTCTGGGAATAATAGTTGCTTTATGAATAGGATCATAGCTTGGCATATTAAAAGATACTAAAGCATGTCCCCCTTCATGATATGCAGTAAGTTTTTTTTCATCCTCTGTCATTACCATTGAACGTCTTTCGGCTCCCATCATTACTTTATCTTTAGCCTCTTCAAACTCATTTACAGTAACAATTCTTTTGTTTTTTCTTGCCGCCAATAAAGCAGACTCATTTACTAAATTGGCTAGATCTGCACCTGAAAAACCAGGTGTGCCTCTTGCGATAGTTCTCAAATTAACATCTGGAGCCATTTTAATTTTTTTAACATGTACTTTTAAAATCTTTTCTCTTCCAATTATATCTGGATTAGAAACTACGACTTGTCTATCAAACCTACCAGGTCTTAATAAGGCTGGATCTAATACATCTGGTCTATTAGTAGCTGCAATTATTATTACACCCTCATTCGTGTCAAAGCCATCCATCTCAACTAGAAGCTGATTTAATGTTTGCTCTCTTTCATCATTTCCTCCACCTAAACCAGCGCCTCTACTTCTTCCAACAGCATCAATCTCATCTATAAAAATTATACATGGAGAATTTTTCTTACCTTGTTCAAACATATCTCTAACCCTTGATGCTCCAACACCAACAAACATTTCAACAAAATCTGAACCAGATATTGTGAAAAATGGAACGCCTGCTTCGCCAGCAATAGCTCTTGCAAGTAAAGTCTTACCTGTTCCAGGAGGTCCCACTAATAATGCACCTCTTGGAATTTTTCCCCCAAGTCTACTAAATTTTTTTGGATCTTTTAAAAATTCAACTATTTCCTCTACTTCCTCTTTTGCTTCCTCAACTCCAGCAACATCATTAAACGTTACTTTGCCTTTTAATTCATTCATCATTTTAGCTTTTGATCTTCCAAATCCCATTGCTCCACCTTTTCCACCTTGCATCTGTCTCATAAAAAATATCCAAACTGCAATTAATAACAACATTGGAAACCATGAAAGCAGTACACCAAATAAAGATGGCATTTTTTCCTCAATAGGAGCTGCAGATATACTTACTCCTTTTTCAGAAAGCTTCTCGATTAAATTAGGATCATTTGGTGCATAAGTTGTAAAATTATTTCCGTTAGAATATGTTCCTTTAATGTTATTTCCTTGTATCTCAACTTTCAAAACCTCACCATTATCAACTGATGTTAAAAATTCAGAAAAAATAACTTTATTACTAGCTCTTAAGTTAGCTTGTGGATTTTTAAACATGTTGTAAAGGCCAATAGTTAGAAAAACTATGATTGCCCACATGGCTATATTTTTCATATTCATGGATATAAAATAAGAATTATTATTGATTTAACAAGTGACAAATTGGTTAAAAGTAATAAAAATTTCAGTATTCTTTTGAAATAATTACAGTTTCATGCTGCATTTCAATAATACAACCTCCCAATGTTACCTTTGATAGCTTTTTGTTATTAATTTTATTAATAATCATATCTATTTTTTTTCCACGTGGTGAATAATACCTTCCCCCGATTACATTTATAATAAAAGTTAAAGACCTAAACACAATCTCATGAGGTTGCTTAAAAAAATTCATATTAATTGTGTAATCATTTTCCTTTGATGAAAAATAAGTATTTTCTTTTAAATTTTTGTTCACATAAAATTTAATTGCTTTGTCAGAATACTTTAAATTTCTAATAGTATTTGAAAATTTTTTTTTATCTAAACCATTTTTTTGCATTTCGTCTATAAGTTTTCTAATCTTTGCTCTTAGAAATAGCTCATTCTCATTTGATGGGTCTTTAACGTAAAAGTTAAATGCATATTTAGCTATAAATATTAAATCATCTTTTTTTTGATTTAATAGAGGTCGCAATAAATTAATTTGATCTACTCTAGTTTCTTTATCAAATGAAATAAGCCCTTTTAATCCACTGCCTCTTAAAAGTCTTATAAAAAAATTTTCAATTACATCACCTTCATGATGACCTAGTAAAATATTTTTAATTTTAGATTTATTGCAATTTGCAATCAATAATTCATATCTTTTTTTTCTTGCTAATGACTGAAGATTTTTAGTTGGTTTTTTTCCTTTCCAAATTAAAATTTGTGATTTAATACCAACAGAACTAAGTTTTCTCCTAATTAATCTTGCCTCTTTCGAAGACTCTTTTCTTATTTGATGATCAACTATAAAAAATTTAGAAATCAATTTTTTTTTAATAGCATAAATTTTAGCTAAGACAGCTAACGCCAAACTGTCCGGCCCTCCAGAAACAGCTACAGCGAAGTTTTTGTTTAAATTTAAATTTTTTTCAAATTCTTTATAAATTTTGCCAATTTTTTTGTTATTTAATTGTTTTTGTAAAATTTTAGGAATTCTGATTGCTACATTCAAATTTTTTTGACTCATATTTGGCTTTTTGGATTACAGATTGCCTAGCTTTCGGATATTGTTTTTCAACACCATTAATCATTTTACAACCTTGATCTTTTTCTCCAATCTGAACCATTGATATACCAAGCTTTAATAAATTTATAGGAGCTTTTTCACCTTTTGGATATTTTTGGTATCCCTCTAAATAAGCTGTTGCAGCGTCAGTATAAAGTTGTCTTATTCGAAATGTTTCTGCATACCAATACTGAGCATTACCTGCTAATTTATGCTCAGGATTTATTACAACGAACTCTCTAAACGCTCTTTCAGCAGTTGAGTAATCTCCAACTTTTAAAAAACTTGTCGCAAATTCATATTGTTTTTCAGGACTGTCATTAGGTAATATTTTTTCCTCAGAAACAAAAGTTTCTGTAACAATTGATGATGTTGTGTCAATTGACTGTGTCTTCTGAGTCAATTCATTTGTTGAAGTATCTTTATATGAAACAGAACCTAAGTCTTGCGGTTGAGAACTGCCAGGAAGAATATCTGTTTTATCTTTTATTTCATTTGAATTATTTACAGAAAATGTTGATTTTTCTAAATCCTGAAATCTAATTTGATTGTCCGCTTGAGCTTTCGACATTCTGTTTGATAACTTATCTAATTTAAAATTAATCTCCTCAAACTTATTTGTAAGCTCCTGAAATTGATTTTCAATCTCTGAAAGTTTTAATAAATGTCTAGTTAAAACGTCCTCAGAACTTTCATTCATAGTGAAGTTTGATGACGAATTAGAGTTGTTGTTTAATTCTAATGTTTCCGAGTAGACAGCCTTTTCTAACGTTTTAATATCTTTTTGCAATTCCTCAATTATGTCATAAATATTATGGTTATCTGAATATGAGTAAGCAGTTAAAAAAAAACTTGTGAATAATATTAACTTTATAAATAAAATCTTAAAAATGGATTTCATTATCTAGGTTATGATTAAAATAATGGCAAAAAAAAGACCCTCATATCGCTAAATGATACAGGGTCTTTTTTAAAATTTTAGTTTGCTTTTACAGAAACAGATCTTCTGTTCTTAGACCAAGCTAATGGATTTGATCCAGAGTCTACTGGTCTTTCTTTTCCATAACTTAATACCGAAATTCTATCTGAAGAAATTCCATAAGTCATTAAATAGTCTTTTGCTGCATTAGCTCTTCTTTCACCAAGTGCTAAGTTATACTCTCTAGTACCTCTTTCATCAGCATGACCTTCTAATACAATGGTAATCTTAGAATTTTTTCTTAACCAAGCAGCTTGTTTTCTTAAAGTTTCTCTTGAAGCTGTTGTTAAAACTGACTCATTAGTAGCAAAGAAAACTCTATCTGGAACACCAGATGCCAAATATTCAACTGTATCTGTTCCAGTGTAAACATCACCTTGCATTTGTCCTGTAGATTTTTTTGATGTTGCACAAGCTGAAAGTGCGAGACATGCAAAAGTTATTAAAAAAGCGTTTTTTAAAATCTTGTTTAATTTCATTATTGCTCCTTGATCAATATTTCTTATTCTTAAACATTTCACAACTAATTAGATGTTTCAAGACAAAAAATCAAGATATTTTACTTTAATTGCTTAATAATGATGACCATGATGGGTCTGATGCATCTGTTGGTGTATTAACTAGCCTCTCATTATAGCCCGTTAAATCGATTGACCATAATTTTGCTGAAAAACCCTTTCCATCATCCGTAGTTTTAGTCTCTCTATAAAATATTAAAACTCTCCCATTAGGGGACCATGATGGAGCTTCTTGATAAAAGTTTTCAGTCAATAACCTTTCGCCACTCCCATCAGTTCTCATCACTCCAATATAAAATTTACCTTTATGTAGTTTTGTGAATGCTATTAGATCTCCTCTAGGTGACCAAACAGGCGTTCCATATAAACCTTTCCCAAAAGAAATTCTTTTAACATTACTTCCATCACTTTTCATAATATATATTTGCTGATATCCGCTTCTATCTGAATTAAAGCAAATATATTTACCATCAGGAGAGTATGAGGGAGATGTGTCTATAGATGGATGATTTGTTATTTTTTCGACAATTCTATTTTCCAAATCCATAGTATAAATATCAGAGTTACCATCTTTTGCAAAACTCATGATAATCTTTTTCCCGTCAGGTGAAAATCTTGGAGCAAAAGTCATACCTGGAAAATCTCCTACTACTTCTTGCATACCAGTCTCGATATCTAATAAGTACACTCTTGGTAAATTTCTAAAATAAGACAGATAGGTAACCATTTGACTTGTTGGATTAAATCTTGGGGTCAACACGAGTTCATTGCCTAATGTTAAAAATTTATTATTAGCACCATCCTGGTCCATGATAGCTAATTTTTTAATTCTTCTCGTTTTAGGTCCTTCCTCTGCAACATAAATAATTCTTGTATCGAAGTATCCTTTTTCACCTGTTAGCCTCTCATAAACTTTGTCAGTTATAATATGCCCAACTCTTCTCCAGTTACTCGGCACTGTTGTGAAAGCAAGAGCCATCATTTCTTTACCAGCTAAAACATCCCATAATCTGAACTCTACTCTTAATTTATCTTTATCAAAATTTACTTTTCCAGTTATTAGCGCCTGAGCTTTAATTAAATTCCAATCTTCAAAACGAGGCTTTAAGTTAGCAATGTCTGGTGCTTGAAGAAAAGCATCTTTATTTAAAGGATTGAAAAGTCCCGAAGTTTTTAAATTCTTTTCTACAACACTTGAGATCTCTAAACCTATATTCTCTTTATTAAGTATTTTTTTAAAGCTTTCTTTAGATTTCTCATCAATCGACAATGGAGAAACTGCAATTGGTAGAGGATTTAAATTGCCTCGAGTAATATCAACTTCAATTAAAGCAATTGCTTTAATTGGGTAGATTATTAAAAAAAATAAAAAAAATAATCTAAACATTTTAATATCTTATCCTTCTAACATCTCTCTTGCATCAAAATTTAGCTGCAATTCTTTCCACCTTTCATAGCCTGTTGTTGGAACTCTCAGAGGTTGACATAATTTAATTGCTCTTAAAGCACTTTCAGCTAAAACTTTATAGAATCCTTGACCTGGTTTATTCATCCTGGCATGATCNAATATTTCTGATTGTGAAACTGTTCCATCGGGATTTAATTGTAATTTAATTCTGACAAGCAGGTTTTCATTATAAGGTAATCCTAATGGTATACTCCAACATCCAAATATTTGTGCCTTTAGCGCATCTTCCTCGCTAAGTGACAAACCCATATTTTCAAGATTTTTTTGTTGGTCTTGAGTTATTTTGTCAGTTTTATTTATTGTTTCAGCACTTTCCTCTTTAGATTTATCAATAAGAGCGGCTATATTATTTGGATCAAAAAGTTCATCTTTTTCAAACTCTGATACTTGTTTTACCTCATTATCAACCTTTTCTGGATTTTGTTTATCCTCTTTTACTTTTTCAATTTTTTCTGGTTTTTCATCGGGCATTGGAACTGAGTCTGGTTTAATTTTTTTTACTTTTTTTGGTGGTGCTTGTTCGGATACTAATTTTTTTTCTTTTTTCTTAATCTTTTCAATTATTTTTTTTGCTTTAGGAGCAAAGGGAATATTGGTTTTGTCTGTTATTTGAATTAATTCAACAGAAACGATTGGGGGCAGATCAATCGGTTTTTTTGCCAAAAATGGTAAACTCATTGCAGTAATCATAATCAAAATTAAGTGTAAAACAGAAGATATGACCAAGCTTCTATTCACCTCTTGTTACCTTTCTTTGTAAGGTTCTGATATAAGTGCTACTTTTGTAAAACCAGACCCGGATAACAGTCCCATTATTTCTAATACTCTTCCATAATTGATAGTTTTGTCACCTCTTACATAAATTCTCGTATCAGTTCTATTTTTTGAGACCGCTAAAACTTTTGCAATTATTTTATCGTATTCAACTTTAGACTCTTGTATAAAAATCTCACCTTTTGAGTTAATGGATAAAGTAAGGGGCTCAGTCTCTTCCGGAAGAGAGTCAGCCGAACTTTCAGGAAGATCTACTTGTACTCCAACGGTTAATAACGGAGCTGTCACCATAAATATTATTAAAAGAACCAACATTACATCAACAAATGGGGTGACGTTTATTTCACTCATTGGTTCTTTTGATGAACGGTTAAATTTAAAAGCCATCTTAAATTATTGTTAAAAATCTTTTAGAAAAATTCTCTAACTTTTGTGTATATTTTATGGTGTCGTTATTAAATTTATTATAAGCTATCACAGCAGGAATGGCTGCCAACAATCCTAAAGCAGTTGCAAACAGAGCTTCAGCAATACCAGGCGCAACAATAGCTAAACTAGTGTTTCTTGATATTGCAATTGATTGGAATGAATTCATAATACCCCAAACAGTACCAAATAAACCTATAAAAGGAGCAGTTGATCCAACTGTAGCTAGAAAAGTAAAGCCCTTACTAATTTTTGATATTTGTTTTTCAATTCCTGTCTCCAACATCGTCGTCATTCTACTATTAATGTCTGTTCTTGATCTTTTTTTTAATAAACTTTGCATTGCTTCTTTAAAAACCAATGCCATTGGATCTTCTGTATTTGATGGAAGATTATTATAAAAAGTTTCAGCAGATTTTGAATTCCAAAATTTTGTTTCAAATTCCTCCGTTGATTGATTTATTTTTTTAAATAATCTAAATTTATCAATTATTACTGCCCAAGAATAAATTGAACATGCAATCAGTATTATGATTACTGATTTAACTATTATATCAGCCCGCAAAAATAAATTCATTAATGAAAAGTCAGCACTTGATGCAAGACCAACAGCTTGAGTCGAAATATCAGCTTCCATAGGAACTTCTCACACTTAAATGTGTCATGATTTTGTCTTTGAAAATCTCTTAATTAATACTCTTTTTTATAAGTTTCGTGATAAAAACTGGCAATTAATATAGCGTCTGCTTTATTAGAGTCTTTTTTTTTTGATAATTGTGATGAAAAATATGGAAAAATTTCTATCGCTCTTGTTCTACTTGCATCCTTTTCGGATTTAATAAGATTAAAATATTTTTTCCATTTTGTAGGCCTTACAAAATATAAAGGTAATTGCATAGCTGAGCAGATCCCTTTTATTATTCCAAAAGACTGGCCAAAATTAAACATACTAGTAACACCCTGGCCTGGCATAGCTGATACTTGTTCAACCACAACCCTTATATCTTGTTTTTGCAATTTATTAATTCTATCAGTTATTTCGTTATAGATTTGTGCTCCATTAACTTGCCTTTTATTTTTTTTTCCCTCGTTCATTGTCGGCATTTCTATAACATCAAGAATTTTACCATCTTCGAAAAAACATATTGANCCAGATATACCAGGGTCTATTCCTATTATAAGCATAATTTATTTAGCAAATTCTAAATTTGAGTAAACATTTTGAACATCATCATCTTCCTCCAGTGTTTCAAAAAAATTAATCAAATCATCAGTTTTATCTTTAGGCACAATAACACTATTCAAAGGAACCCACTCTATCTCTGTTGATATGAAATTTTTAATTTTTTTCTCAAGCTCCTTTTTTACATTATAAATTTCGTTTATAGAACAGTGTATCTCATGATAATATTTATTTGATTGACATTCATCAGCACCAGCATCAATTGCAAGCTCAAAAATTTGTTCATCTGTAACCTCATTTTTATCAATCTTAATTATTCCTAATTGATTAAAATTATGAGAGGCAGAACCTAAAGTTCCAAGACTGCCCCCTGCTTTTTGAAAAATAGTCCTTATTTTCGCAGCCGTACGGTTTTTGTTGTCTGTCAATGCTTCAACAATAACAGCTACTTTTTCAGGACCAAATCCCTCATACCTAAGACTCTCAAAATTTACCTCATTGTTTACATTAGATTTATTGATTGCTCTTTCAATATTATCTTTGGGCATGTTAGCAGATTTAGCAGCTTGAATTGCAGATCTTAATCTAGGGTTAATTGAAGGGTCTTTGTCACCCAGCTTTGCTGCAACAGTTATTTCTTTAGATAACTTTGAGAAAATTTTTGATCTCTGTTTATCTGCTTTACCTTTTTTATGTTTAATACCTGCCCAATGAGAATGTCCTGCCATAAACCAACTATTTTTTTTCCAGATGACCGCCAAAAATATAGCTTTGAATATTATTTGCGAGTCCAGTTTCTACATTACAATCTACTATCACACCACTTAAAGTAGCATCACCTTTTGCTGGAAAATGTTTAATAGAGTCTTCTTTCATGAATCTATTTATTGAATTATCCTTGTTCATTCCAATTACAGAGTTGTAATCACCACACATTCCTGCATCTGTTTGGTAAGCTGTGCCGTTTATTAAAATTCTAGCATCATTAGTTGGAATATGTGTATGTGTTCCAATTACAAGTGTTGCTTTTCCATCAAAATAGTGTCCAATAGCATTTTTCTCACTTGTAATTTCTCCATGAAAATCAACTACTAAAAAATCATAATCTTCCTTAAGCTTATAGTTGTTTAAAAATTTTTTTGCAGTTTGAAATACATCATTGCATTTTTTCATAAATACATTTCCCATTAAATTAAGAACACCAATCTTAAAATTTTTTGAAGTTGTATATATTTCAAAACCGTTTCCTGGTGCTGGTTCAAATAGATTCTTTGGACGTAGTAATCTTTTTTCTTTGTCAATAAAATTCATTATATCTTTTTGATCCCAAACATGATTACCAGTTGTAATTACATTTACACCACAATTAAAAAAATTCTGACAAATGTCTTTTGTTAAACCAACTCCACTTTGGTCTGAATTCTCTGCGTTCACAATTACAAAATCAATTTTATTAAGTTTTATTTGACTCAATAGATTATTAGTAATCTTTGAACATCCTGAATTTCCAACTACATCTCCTAAAAATAATATTCTCATTTAAATGATTTTTTTTTCAGTAACAACATAATCCAATATCATATCATATCTGTTAGTTCGTATTTTTTTAACTTTTTGAAAAGAATAAGCTAAACCAATTGAAATTATTTTTTTTCTTTTTTTTATTTTACTAATATATCTATCGTAAAAACCCCCACCGTAACCAATTCTATTTAAATCTTTATCAAAAGCAACAAGTGGTACTAACATGATATCTGGATATTTCTTGACATTTGATATTGGCTCTGGAATACCAAATTTATTAACTTGCAATGGATCTTTTGTTGACCAGCGAAAAAAATTCATTTGAGCTTTATTATTAATTCTAGGAAGCGTAATTTTATAATTTTTTTTTTCTAAATCTTTAAAAAGATTTAATGCATTAATTTCATAATTATAAGGATAGTATCCACCTATAATTTTTCCTTTTATTTTCTCTTTTTTTAAAATACTGAGAATAAATTTTAAATTTAAATTAAATTTTTTTAAACTTGTTTGTTTTCTTATTCTAAATATTTTTTTTCTTATTTGAGATTTATTCACAGAGATTAGCTAAGATAAGTTTTCTAAATTTGCTTTATCAACAAAATTAGAAATTTCATTAGCCGCCTCTTCTATTAGTTTTTCATAATTTTTTTGATTATCTATAATTTCGGTTTTTAATTTAAAATGATTTTGATTGAGCTCACTAATTTCTTTTTCTTTCTTTTCTTTATATTCATAAATCAAAGACTTCAATTCTCTAAATTTATTAGATAAAATTTTTAACTCTTCTTTTTTTTGATCAACCTTTTTTTTTGTCTCATAATATTCATCCATCACCTTTACAGCAGTAATTAATAAAAGCTTATTTTCTCCTAAATTTCCTAAATCGTTTTTTAAACTATTAAATTTTTGATTGATTTGAATTAATAATTCTTCCAAATGTTCTTCTTGACCATCCTCACAAGAAAGAAGAAACTCTTTTCCATTAAATTTAATAGTTACGTTTGCCATTTGTCAATTTCATCTAATAAAATATCTGTTTCTTGATTTAATTCATCTATTTTTTCTGAAAATTCTGAATGTTTTTTTTTCTCAATTTTTTCTCGGGCTTGCAAATCATCTAATTTTTTACTTAAGATATCATAGTCCTCAGCTAAAATTTTATATTTTTTTTCAAGTTCTTGTTTTTCAATTTTTAATTGATTTTTTTGTGAACTTAAATCATCAATGTTATTTTTTATGTCTGGGCTTTTAAGATTTAAATTTTTTAATTTTGTTAAGGCTGAATTAAGTTTTTTTTCTTTTTCAATCAGAGAATTCATATATATATGTTTATATTATTAAATAGATTCTTCTTAGTCTAGACAGGATAATTTTTGAGCAAACAATATAAAGAATTAGCTAATTGTATAAGATTTTTGTCCATTGATGCTGTACAAAAAGCTAATTCCGGTCACCCTGGGATGCCAATGGGAATGGCAGATGTTGCAACTGTTCTATTTAAAGAATTTTTAAGTTTCAATCCCAATAACCCTAATTGGATAAATAGAGATAGATTTGTACTTTCAGCGGGTCATGGTTCAATGTTGCTCTACTCTCTACTTTATCTGACTGGGTATGAAAGTGTGTCTTTAAATGATATAAAAAATTTTAGGCAACTTAATTCAATTTGTGCTGGTCATCCAGAGTATCATCCTAATTCTGGAATAGAAACAACTACAGGACCTTTGGGTCAGGGAATATCTAATGCAGTTGGTTTTGCATTATCAGAAGAAATTTTGAAAAAAAAACTTGGAAAAAAAATTATTAATCATAAAACTTACGTTCTAGCTGGTGATGGTTGTCTGATGGAAGGAATAAGTCATGAGGCGCTAAGCCTAGCAGGACATTTGAAATTAAAAAATCTTATTCTTTTATTTGATAATAATTCTATATCTATTGATGGACCAACTAGTTTGGCGGTTTCTGACAATCATGAAAAAAGATTTAAGAGTTATGGTTGGAATTATTTTAAAATAAATGGTCATAATTACAAAGATATTTCAAAAGCACTAAAGAAAGCCCAGAAGTCAAGTAGACCTGTAGCAATTTCTTGTAAAACAACAATTGGTTATGGATCTCCAAATAAAGCTGGCAAATCTTCATCGCATGGAAGTCCTTTAGGTGAAGATGAAATAAAACTAGTGAGAAAAAAACTCAAATGGAATTATGAACCTTTTAAATTACCAAATGAATTATTAAATGAATGGAAAAAAATTGGAAAAAATGCTTCTCAAAATGCAAAAAAACATGAGACTAAGTACAAAAAAATCTTAACAAATTTTGAAAATTTTAAATCATTAAAAAATTTAGTTGAAAAAACAAAAAATGAATATTTAAAAAATTCAAAAACTATAGCAACCAGAAAATCATCTGAAATTTTTTTAAATATTATAGCAAAACTTCCATATATAATTGGTGGTTCAGCTGATTTAGCAGGATCAAATAACACAAAAACTAAAGATCATAAAATTATTAAACCTGGTGATTTTTCTGGAAACTATATTCATTATGGAGTGAGGGAACATGCAATGTGTGGAATAATGAATGGTATTGCTTTGCATAGTAATTTAATTCCTTATGGTGGCACGTTTTTAATATTCAGTGATTATTGCAAACCATCAATAAGATTAGCAGCTATGATGAAGCAAAAAGTTATATATGTATTTACACATGATTCAATTGGATTGGGTGAAGACGGTCCAACACATCAACCAATTGAACAATTAACAAGTTTGAGATCAATTCCAAATTTAAATGTTTTTAGGCCCTCAGACACAATTGAAACTTTTGAGTGCTGGCAATTAGCGCTTGAAAGTAAAGAGACACCAAGTGTAATAGCTTTAACTAGACAGGGAGTAAATCCACTAAGGCTTACTAGTTCATCTAAAAATCTGTGCTCTACTGGCGCCTATGAAATTTTAAGAACTGGAGAAAATTTGAGTGTTACTATTTTAGCAACCGGATCAGAAACTAGTTTAGCGAGCGAAATAGGTCATAAATTAGCCACAGATGGTATTTATTCCAAAATTATATCAATGCCTTGTCATGAATTATTCGATCAACAAAGTGAAAGTTATAAAAATAAAATATTAAAAGAAACAAGCCTTGTTGTATCAATAGAGGCATCTGAAACAAATTTTTGGAAAAAATATACTGGTATTAATGGTTTGAACTTTGGGATAAATGAATTTGGAAAAAGTGCACCATATAAAGAAATTTATAGTCATTTCAAATTAGATGAAAAAAGTATTGTAAGAAGAATTAAAGAAAAATTATGAAAATAAAGCTTGGGATAAATGGATTAGGCAGAATAGGAAGAATGGTTATTCGCTCTATCATAGAAAACAATATCAAAGATATAGAAATTAAACATATTAACAATAAAACAAATTCAGAGGGCAGTTTTACTCTCTTAAAATACGACTCAGTTCATGGAAAATTTAATGCGGATTTAGGTTTCGATGAAAAACATTTAATCATCAACAAAAATAAAATTACATTTAGTCAAGAAACAGTTTTAAATAATATTAATTGGAAAAAATACGGTGTTGACTATGTTTTTGAATGTACTGGTAAGTTTAACACTAAAGATAAATTACAACCTCATTTAAACAATGGGGCTAAGAAAGTTATTGTTTCTGCTCCATGTAAAAATGCAGATAAGACCATTGTGTTTGGAGTTAATGAGTCAGAATTAAAAGAAAATGATAAGATTATTTCTACAGCGTCGTGCACAACAAATTGTCTTGCTCCTGTTGCTCATGTTTTAAATGAAAACTTCGAAATCGAAAAAGGTTTTATGACAACAATCCACGCATTTACTAGTGATCAAAGAATTTTGGATAATTCTCATAAAGATCCAAGAAGGGCTCGTTCTGCTAGCCAATCTATAGTGCCAACTTCGACTGGTGCGTCTAAAGCAATTGGTGAAATTATTCCGTCTCTCAAAGGAAAACTAGAGGGAGTTGCGATGAGAGTTCCAACTCCGAACGTTTCTTTAGTCGAGTTTGTTTTTTGTACAAAAAAAGATATAAGTGTTGAAAAAATTAATTCTGCATTCGAAAATTTTAGCAAAAAAAATAAGATACTTGAAATAAATTATGAAAAACTTGTATCAATAGACTTTAATCACAATCCTGCCTCATCAATAATAGATGCGAGCTTAACTAACGTAATAGGAAAAAAGATGGGTAAAATTTCAGCCTGGTATGACAATGAGTGGGGTTTTTCAAATAGAATGTGCGATATAGCAGGTTATCTTCATAAAATTTCTTAATGAATAATATTAAAGATCACGGAAATCTTGACAAAAAAATTGTTTTATTAAGACTTGANTTAAATGTTCCATTAAAAAATGGGATAATAGTTGATGAAACACGAATTAATAAAATATTACCGGTAGTCAAATTTTTAATTGATAATAACTCAAAAATAGTTGTAATCTCTCATGTCGGCCGTCCAAAAGGAAAAGTTGTAAAAAGCCTATCTCTTAAACCTATTTCTGAAAATTTAGAAAAAAAAATAAACAAAAAAATTAGAGTCATAAATGACAACATTTTAAATTTAAAAAAAGAGAATTTGTTTAACGATTCTGATGAACAAATAATTTTTTTAGAAAATATTAGATTTTATGAGGATGAGGAAAAAAATGACCCTTCTTTTGCAAAACAATTGGCAAACTTGGGTGATTTATTCGTTAATGATGCATTTTCTTGTTCGCATAGAACTCATGCTTCGGTGTGCAAAATCACAGAATTTTTACCCTCTTTTGCTGGATTACAACTAAATACAGAAATTAACGCGTTAAAAAAAGTTACAACAGAAATTAAAAAACCAGTTACTTGTGTTATTGGAGGGTCAAAAATTTCCACAAAAATTGGAATAATAAAAAACTTAATACCAAAGTTTGATAATATCGTAATTGTTGGTGGTATGGCCAATAATATTCTTCATTTTAAAGGAAATAAAATTGGAAAATCAATTATAGAAGAAAATTGTGAGAGTATAATTAATGAAATTTTTGAAACTTCAAAAAATCACTCATGTAACATTTTCTATCCACAGGATGTTTTGGTTGGAAAAAATATAAATGACATTTCGTATGTTAAAGAGGTTGACGAAGTTTTAAATGATGATTTAATTTTAGACATAGGACCAAACACAATTAATACAATTAGAAAAGTAATTGATAGAAGCAAAACAGTTTTATGGAATGGTCCTGCAGGCTATTTTGAAAATCCAAATTTTGCAAAGGGTAGCAAAGAAATAGCTAGGGCAATTATCAAAAAAAGAAAGGATAAATCAATTTACTCTGTTGTAGGAGGTGGGGATACTATATCTTTAATAAATCAAATTGATTTAATAAAAGATTTCAACTTTGTTTCAACTGCTGGTGGAGCATTTTTAGAATATCTTGAAGGAAAAGAACTTCCTGGTATAAAAGCTCTCAAATAGAATGTCTGAATTAAATAATATTGCGCTTAAAATTCTCGAGAATGGAAAAGGAATTTTAGCGGCTGATGAGAGCACTGGAACAATGACTAAAAGATTAGAAAGCGTTAATGTCCCATCAACTCCTGAAAATAGGTTGTTATTCAGAGAAACTTTATTTAGCTCATCATGTATGACCAGATGTATTGGAGGAGTAATATTATATGACGAAACAATAAAACAAAAAACCTCGAAAAAAAATAAAATTCCAGAATTAATTTCAGAAATGGGAGCTGCCCCAGGAATAAAGGTTGATACTGGTGCTAAAGTTCTGGCAGGTTCTCCAGATGAAAAAATTACTGAAGGCTTAGATGGGCTGAGAGAAAGACTAAAAGAATATTTCAAACTTGGAGCAAAATTTACAAAGTGGAGGGGGGTTTACAATATAACAAAAAATTTTCCAAGTAAATTATCAATACAATCTAATGCACACGCATTAGCGAGATATTCTTCACTAGTTCAAGAATGTAACATGGTTCCAATAGTTGAACCTGAAGTACTTATGGATGGCGAACATTCTGCAAATGAATGTTATGAAAAAACCTCAGAAGTAATCAAAAAATGTTTTGAAGAACTAATTTTGCATAAGGTTGATTTAACAGGGATTATACTTAAACCTAATATGATCCTAGCAGGAAACAAATCTAAAGATGAAATTTCCAACGAAGATGTAGCAAAACTAACATTAAAATGTTTAAAAAACTGTGTTCCATCAGAAGTGCCTGGAATAGCCTTCTTGTCTGGAGGACAATCTGAAATAGAAGCGACAGAAAATTTAAATTTGATTAATAAGCATAATGACACAAATTTTATCATGAGCTATTCTTATGGGAGGGCCCTACAACAGAGTGCCTTAAAATTTTGGTCAAAAGATATTAAAAATATTGAGGGAACTCAAAAAGTTTTTAATCACCGGGCTAAAATGAATACCTTGGCCGCTCAAGGGAAATGGTCTAAAGATCTTGAAATTTAATAAGAAGAAATTTGTATATCTAATCTCTCCAGTTAAAATTGATAAATCTTTTTTTAATGATTTAAGTCAAATTTTAAAACAAAAAAAAGTTAGTTTTTTTCAACTTAGGCTTAAAAAGAGTAGTTTCAAAAAAAAAATTATAATTGGAAGAAAAATACAAAAAATATGTAAAAAGTTTAAAGTAAAGTTTTTAATAAATGATGATGTTTATCTCACAAAAAAATTAAATGCTGACGGATGTCACTTGGGTCAAAAAGATATGAATATTAATAAAGCAAGAACAATTATTGGAAATAAGATAATAGGAGTTACTTGTCATAATTCTTTAAAATTAGCAAAATTAGCAATAAAAGGTAAGGCTAACTATTTAGCTTTTGGCGCTTTTAATTCTTCAAAAACCAAAAAAATAAAATATAAAGCATCATTTAGTTTACTTAAAAAAGCTAGAAAGATCATTAAAGTTCCTATTGTTGCTATTGGGGGTATTAATTCTGATAATTATAAAAAACTACTATTGAACAAAGCCGACTTTTTAGCTATTTCAGGCTACATTTGGAAAAATAAAAAACTTAGACCAGTTGAAGCAATTAAAAAATTGAGATGAAAATTAATGCAAGTGAAATAAGAGTGGGCATGCTCCTAGAGTACAAAAGTGACTTATGGATAGTGCTTAAAACTCAACATGTAAAACCAGGCAAAGGTGGTGCATTTGCTCAAATTGAAATGAAAAGCGTTAACAAAAATACTAAATTGAATGAAAGATTTAGATCAAGTGAGTCTGTTGAAAAGGCATCTTTAGATGAGATAAAATACAATTTTTTATATGAAGACGATGATAATTATTTTTTTATGGAACCTAAATCATTTGAACAGATAGAAGTTAAAAAGGATATCATTGGAGAAAAGGGAAAGTTACTAACTGAAAACTTAGAAGTATCAATAAATTTTTATAACGATGTGGCCATATCAGTTAACTTACCAAATCAGGTTAGTTGTAAAATCATGTCAACAGACGTTGCTTTAAAGGGTCAGACAGTTTCATCTTCTTATAAACCCGCAACTCTTGATAATGGTCTTAATATTCAAGTTCCTCCGTTTATAGAGTCCGGTGATAATGTTATTATTGATACTAGGAACTTAGAATATATTAAAAAAAGTTAATTAGATGAAATCCATTTCAGCAAACCTTAATATAATGATTAAAGCATCAGAAAAAGCATCTAAAATCCTTATAAGAGATTTTGGGGAAATTGAAAATTTACAAATTTCAAAGAAAGGACCAAAAGATTTTGTTACTAACTCTGATTTTAAAACAGAAAAAATAATTATAGATGAGCTTAAGAAAGCAAGGCCAAATTACTCTTTTATAAGTGAAGAAAAAGGTAAAAAAGATAACAAAGATATCAACAACACGTGGATTATTGACCCTATAGATGGAACCATAAACTTTTTACATGGAATTCCGCACTTTGCAATTTCAATTGCCTTAAAATCGAATAATGAAATTATATCAGGGTTAATATTTGATCCAATCAAAAACGAAATGTTTTTTGCTGAAAAAGATAGAGGTGCATTTTTTAACAATCAGAGAATGAGAGTTTCAAAAAAAAATAATATGGAGGATTGTCTTTTTGCAATAGGAGGCAAAAACACAAATGAACCTGAATTTTTAAATAGAAAATCAGGTTGTGCAGCCCTAGATATGGCTTACGTAGCGTCAGGAAGGTATGATGGTTATTACCAAAAAAACTTGAATATATGGGATATAGCTGCAGGAATAATTTTAATTAAAGAAGCTGGAGGGATTATTAATGATATAAGCTTAAATGAGATCGAAAATTTAAAAGTAATAGCATCCAATCCAAATATTAGCTCAAAATTTCAGGAAAAATTACATAACTTTTAATTGTTTTAAAATTAACTTTTGCTATAAGTCACAAAATGAAAAAAAATATTCACCCCAACTACCATCAAATAAAAGTAGAAATGACAGATGGCACTCAATTTGAGACAAAATCTACCTGGGGTAGTACAGGTGATGTATTAAAATTAGAAATAGATCCCAAGTCACACTCAGCATGGACTGGTGGAAAACAAAAGCTAATGGACAAAGGAAGAATAAGTAAATTTAATAAAAAATTTCAAAACTTTAAATCAGATAAAAAATCCTAAATGTCAAACGCACCTTTAATGCCTATGGCTACTGCTGTATGGCTTGTTGAAAATACAACCTTAACCTTTAAACAAATTGCTAATTTTTGTAAATTACACGAAGTAGAAGTTCAGGGTATTGCTGATGGGGAAGTTGCTAAAGGTATCAAAGCATACAATCCAATTATATCGGGACAACTTTCGAAGGAGGAAATTGAACTATCCTCAAAAGATGAAAATAGACCTCTTGAAATTAAAAGTAGAGATATAGAAATATCAAATTCAGAAAAAAAAATAAAAAAATATATTCCATTGTCTAAAAGACAAGATAAACCTGACTCTGCTTTATGGTTAATAAAACAACATAATATTTTAAAAGACTCTCAAATTGCAAGACTTGTTGGAATAACAAAAAATTCAGTTACTTCAATAAGAAACAAAAGTTATTGGAATTATAATAATTTAAATCCAAAAGATCCTGTGGCTCTTAATTTGTTTACCCAAAAAGACTTAATTGATGCGATAGAAAAAGCTGAAAGAAGAATTAAAAGAGAAAAAAAGGAAAAAGAAAAAAAAGAAAAAGCTACTCAAAATATAGTTAATGAATAAAAGTAATAGACATAAATTTATAAAAGTGTTAACTAATCTTTTTTTTGGAGGTATTTATTAAAATAGAAGTAAAAGATAACAACGTAGAACAAGCTCTAAGAGTTTTAAAAAGAAAACTCCAAAGAGATGGATTCTTTAAAGTAATAAAATTAAAAAATACTTATGAAAAACCATCTGAAAAAAAAAAGAGAATTCAACAAGAAAATATTAAAAGAGTTAAAAAACTTAATAAGCTTAAAAACAGAATTTAATTACCGCGGGGTGGAGCAGTCTGGTAGCTCGTCAGGCTCATAACCTGAAGGTCGGCGGTTCAAATCCGTCCCCCGCA
>FUFK010053107.1_pt1 | contig 21930 bp, 26 predicted proteins | sample 1021851 | NCBI WGS metagenome assembly FUFK01 (sample SAMEA51879418, study PRJEB19060) | metagenome
GCTGCTTTTTTTGCCGGTGCTTTCTTTTCAGCTGTCGCGGCCTTTGGAGCTGCTTTTTTTGCCGGTGCTTTCTTTTCAGCTGTCGCTTTTTGTTTGCTCTTCTGGCCTGTAGCTGAAATATCCAATATCTTCAGTTTTGTTTGAAACTGCCTATGACCGATTGTTCTTCGAGAATTTTGCCTCCTTCTTTTTTTGAAGACTATAATTTTTTTTCCTCTATCTTGTCCAACTATTTCTGCAGTCACAGTTGCGTTTTCAATATATGGAGTACCAACTATTGTTTTCTCACCCTCTGTAATCATTAGGATTTCAGTAAATATAACCTCCTTGCCTTTTTCGTTTGGAAGTTTTTCTGTAATAATTACATCACCTTTGTTTACAGAGTATTGTTTCCCGCCAGTTTTAATAACCGCTGTCATTGGAGCTCTTTCAATTAAAAATTTAGTTAATGAATATTTTTAAATTAATATCATTATTTAATATCTTAAATAAGCTAAGTCAACTTTTCTTTGTTAAATCGCAAAAAAATTTGCTACTTTATAGGGCTGCATAATATAAGTTACGAGTGAGGAGTGGTTATGAGGAAAACAAAAGCTGTCGTATTACATAAAAATGGTGATGCAGATCAAATGGTATGGGAAGAAGTTAGCCTACCTGATCCTGACCATGGTCAAGTTTTATTAAAACATGAATTTGTTGGATTTAACATGATTGATGTTTATCATCGCTCAGGTATTTACCCAACCCCATCTAAGCCGTGTTTTCTTGGAACAGAGGCGTCGGGGGTTATCGAACAAGTTGGCCCTGGTGTAGAGAATTTAAATATTGGAGATAGGGTCGCATATGCTGGAAGTGGTAGCGGCCTCGGCTCCTATTCTTACTCACGGTTAATGAATGCGGATGATTTAATCATAGTTCCAGATTGGATGAGATCAGAAGTTGCTGCGGCTATTTTAACCAAAGGAAGAACCGTGGAATATTTGTTCAATAGGACGTATAAACTACAAAAAGGGGACAGAATATTATTTAATGCTGCTGCAGGGGGTGTCGGCCAGATAGCAGGTCAGTGGGCGGCCTCAATAGGCGCGATAGCAATTGGTGTGGTTGGTAATAAGGAAAAAGAGAAGTTTGCGCAAAATTCAGGCTACAAGCATGTGTTTAATATGCAAGATCATGACATAGTAAAAGAAGTTATGNCTATCACTGAGGGTACAGGTGTCGATGTTGTTTATGACTCAATAGGTAAGACAACCTGGGATATTTCACTTTCTGTAGTAAGGAAGTTAGGNCTTGTTGTTAGTTTTGGCAGTGCATCAGGTAATCCACCATTGTATGATGTCGCAAAGGANGGAGTAAAGAATTCTGCATATATTCACAGAGCAACAATGGTCAACTATATGACCTCACCAGAAATTGGTAAAAAGAGTGCTGAAAGTGTTTTTGAAATGATCAAAAATGGCAGCATCAACCTTAATTTGAATATGGATTATCATCTGGATGATATTGTCAGCGTTCATCAAGATGCCGAGGCTAGGAAAACGATCGGGCAGATTGTGATGAAAGTTTAGAAATATTTTTTTAGAATACTCAAATTATCTATAGATGGAGACCGTCTACCAGCATGGATCTCTCTTGTAAGGTTTACTATTTCCTGATTAATTGGAGTCTCAATACCATATTCTTTTCCCAAATCTGCTACTAATCCATTGATTTCATCAACCTCACTGTACCTTCCCTTTATGTGATCGTGTAAAACTGCGTCTCTAGCATTCGGACCAATATCCTTGATTAATTTATCCAGCATGAGTTCAATTGGATTATTGGAATTATTAATTTGTTCTTCTGATAAACCAAATATTGGTACAATCTTGTATCCATGTTTTTGACCAACCATAAGAGCCTCTGTACCGATTTTCATGATAAGTTCTTTTATGCCCGGGATCCTAAATCCATCATAAAGATTAGATCCGAGTGAGGCGAATGGACCCATACACATTGCATTTATTATTAGTTTCATCCATTTTGCAGATATTATGTCATCTATGATATCGACATTACCAACNGAAGTTAATATTTCTTCAACTTCTTCTAACCTATTATTTTCCTTATTTTTTTCAGCCCCGATGCCGAACCAAGTTTTTTCATTTGGNGTATCCCTCTGTATGATTCCTGGAATGAATAATTCAGATGAGCATTCTACCACACATGCTATTGTTCTATCTGCACCAACAATTTTTGATATACGTTCGGCTGTCATAGCATTTTGAACACCAACTAAAATACCGTCATTCGCGAGGTATGGCTCAATTAGTCTTGTGATCCATTGTGTATCATAGGCTTTCACAAATAAAAATATGAAGTCAAAACTCTGTTTCAATTCAGCCAGATTACACAGATGATAGGCATTCACATTGGTATTCCTTGTCTCTTCTGGCAGATTTATTGTTAACCCATTGATATTCATCGCATTTACATGCTCTGGCCATTGATCGATTAGCGTTACATCATATCCTGCAGTTGTAATATCCGCAGCTGCACAAGAACCGTTGGCGCCCGTTCCTAATATAGCTATTTTCTTATTTTTTAAATTCATCGTGAGTTGATTAATCTATTCCTATCATAGATTTAGTATGGAACAGCTTCACCACGCCAGTCAATAATATTGCCAGAATCTTTGTGATCAATATTGTTTAGCGCTTTAATTAAGTACTCTGCTGCTTCTTCTTTTGTGAAGACTTTCTTATTCTTTATTTTCTGAGTAAATGGTTTCGATAGTTGAGTATCAACCGTGCCAGGGTGTAGTCCCACACAAATTGCATTCTTATTACTATATGAAAGTTCGATTGACAGAGTCTTGATAAGCATGTTTAGTGCAGTCTTTGAAGATCTGTAACTGTACCAGCCCCCGAGTTTGTTATCAGATATACTTCCTAACCTTGCTGACATGAAAGCGATAATTGAAGCACTTTCTTTTGTGAGTATGGGCGCAAAATACTTAGAAACTAAAAATGGAATGTAGGTATTAACCTGGAATACTTCTTGTAAATAATCAAGATTAATCTCTCTAAAGGTTCTTTCTGGCGAATAATTTTTTGTATGAAGCAATCCTGTCGTGTTCAATACGATATCTAAACTACCATATTTATTCCTAATCTCCTCCGCACATTTTGCCACTGAATGCTCGTCTAGCATATCCATTTCAAACTGACTCTTTTTCGACTTTTGTCGGACAATTTCGATAATTATATTTTCACGGTCCAATGCTCGAACTTGTTTAGATATTGTCGAGCCTATGCCCCCACTTGCACCAATAATGGCAACTTTTGCTTTGCTAAAAATGTTTTTATTTTCAATATTTATCATGATTTACTAATATCTTACTATAATGATTATAATAATCAGTAAAAAAATATAAAACTTTAAACTATTTACTAGAGGTGCACGTTTAATATGTGTTACATTGATTCATGTGCAAAAAAATATGTAACAATGGTTGAAATAAACAAGGATTTTATTAAGAAGTTTCAAGCTGAGAAGAAAAAGAAAGACTTTGAAATCATTTTTAACTTCTATGCACCTAAAATCAAGTCATTATTGGTGAGAAATGGTGCAGATGTTACACTCGCGGAGGATATAATGCACGACACAATGATTAACATTTGGGATAAAATCCACTTGTATAATCCAGAAAAAGGATCCTTCAGCTCGTGGATTTACACAATCGCAAGAAATAACAGAATTGATTTACTACGAAAAAAATCATCACAACCTTATACGGATATTTCGGAAATTGATATTCCATCCGATAATGAAAATAGCCAAGATATAGTCGAACGTAAATCTTTAACTGAACAGGTGAAGAACGCTATTAATTTATTGCCTGAAAAACAAANAAAAGTGATAGAACTCTCATTTATAAATGATATGACGCAAGACGAAATNGCGGTCGAGTTGAATATTCCTATTGGGACAGTAAAGTCAAGAATGAGGCTAGCCTATCAGAAAATGAAAGATAATTTAAAGGACATAACCGCATGAAGAACTGCCCCGATCTCGCAACAATAATCTCATACTCTAGTGGCGCACTCAGTAAATCTTTTGCATTGCTTGTATCATCACACATTGAAAAGTGTGGACATTGTAAAAAAAATATCGATCGGTGTCATGAAATGGGTGGGAGTTTTTTAGAGGAAATAGATAATACAGAACTTGATACTAACTCTTACGCTATGTTCCTAGATAAACTTGNAGTCTCGAAAAACAAAGAAACGCAAATCAGTGAAAAAGAAATTTTTGATAAAAGCAGCGAAGTTCCTGTCTCCCTGCAAAGATACATAGGCAGTGATCTGAGCAGTCTGAAGTGGTCGTTTTTAGCGCCGGGAATAAAAAAATGCTCTGTAAAAATAGATCAAAAAGAAAACAAACATCTAACATTTCTAAAAATCAAATCTAAAAAGAAAATTCCCGAGCACAGTCACCTTGGCAGCGAGTTAACGCTCGTTCTCAAAGGTTCCTTTGATGATGAAAATGGAAGATATATGGCCGGTGATATTGCAGACCACGATCACACCTCAAAACACGAGCCAATTGTGACATCACACGAAGATTGTGTTTGTGTAATTGCAACTGATGGCCCATTAATTTTCAATAGCTTNATTGCAAATATATTTCAGTCTATCGCACGTATATAGATGCCTCTTCCTTGGAAGTCAGTATGGATAACTGGTGCTAGTTCTGGCATCGGTCGCGAACTAGCTATACAATTAGCAAGTCAGAATGTAGAGATTTATGCATCAGCAAGGCGTTCTGATGAACTTCAAATTTTAAGCAGTATAAACAATAATATACACTCCATTAATTTGGACGTATCAAAAATCAAAGACGTACGAAAAAAAACTAAATTTTTTTTTGAAGATGGTAATTTTCCGGATCTTGTAATACTTAATGCTGGAGTTAGTCGTCTGTTTACGCTTGATAAAATCGACGAAAAGCATCAAGATATCATAGATTCAATGGATACCAATTACTTTGGCGTAATTAATTGCCTTTCAGTAATTCTACCGCGAATGATAGAAAGAAAAAAAGGTCATATTGCAATAATGTCATCTGTTGCAGGGTATAGGGGCCTTCCAAATTCCGTTGCTTATAGCCCGACTAAGGCAGCCTTGATTAATCTTGTTGAAATTATGAGATCAGAGTTAAGCCCCCTTGGTATCAATATATCCATTATCAACCCTGGATTCGTTGATACTGATGCCACTAAGGTGAACAAATTTCGAATGCCTAGTATGGTCTCTGTTGAANTCGCTGCTAGGAAGATAATAAGAGATCTTGTAAAATTAAAATATGAGGTTGCTTTTCCATTTATGTTTACATTTTTTATAAAATTTCTGAGGATACTGCCAAATACTCTATATTTCTACATTATAAGAAAGCTTGTTTGGAAAAGTTAGTCTTTACTTCATATGACTTAATTTAAATATACTGATTTGAATTGAGTCTTCACAAAAGCCTGCTTCGCAATATGACAGATAGTAATTCCAAATTCTCTTAAATCTATCGTCATAACCTAAACTTTTAATGCGGGGCCATTTTTTATTAAATTTCTCCCTCCACATGGATAACGTTTTTACATAAGATTGATTGAAGTCCTCAAGAACTTCGATTTGAAGTTGTTTTGTTTCTGCAATTTTTTCCAGTAGTTTCTTACTTGGTAAGAAACCTCCGGGGAAGATATATTTTTGAATAAAATCAACTTGCCGACTATATTCAGTGAATCTTTCGTCGGCGATTGTTATACCCTGAATTATTGCATGACCATCTTTTTGAAGGCATTTCTTGATTGTTTCAATATAAATTGGAAGATATTTACTTCCAACTGCTTCAATCATTTCGACGGATACAATCTTATTATATTTACTATTTGTTTTTCTGTAATCTTCAAGTTTGAAATTACAATCTGCTAATTTTTTTGTGATGTTTAATTCTCTTGCATATTTTAGTTGTTCTTCGGAGATTGTAATTGCGTCAATATTAATAGTATTATTCTCAAATAAATATTGAGATAAAGTACCCCAACCACAGCCAATTTCCAGTACTTTCTCATTATTCTTGATATCTAAATATGAATTTATTTTTTTGAATTTATTCTCTTGTGCTTGCTCCAGTGTAATTTGTTTACTATCAAAATGTGCACTTGAGTACTGCATTTTGTCATCAAGCCATTCGCTAAAAAAATTGTTTCCCATATCATAGTGGGCTCTTATATTCTTTCTTGCCCCCCTTAAACTGTTCCATCTTAATAAATGCAAAACATAAGAAATATTAAATCTAAATATTTTGAGGGGAGTCATTTTATCGAATTTTTGTTTATTTCTCAGATAAAAGATAAAAAATTGCGTCAGATCGGAGCACTCAATATCTCCATTTACATAACAATCACCGAAAGCATTTGGTCCGCTTGTAAAGTAGTTCCACACAATCCTGTAATTATTCAATTTAATCGTTAGATCAGAATTAACGGATCCAATTACGTAATCTGTATTATCTGGAAAAATAATTTTTAAAGAACCATTTGGTTCCCAGTTAAATAATTTTTTAAAGTAACTTTTTAGCATTGCAAATCTAGTTAGTATCATTATTTTTTATGTAGCATATCTGTAATTTAGGAGCTTCCGGCTTCTTTTTAAAGCTCATTCCTTTAAAAAACAATTTTAGTGCCTCATAATGGATCGCAAGTATGACTTTTAATGTCAGGAATAAATTCTTTGTGAGGCTTTTTATTAGGTTATAATTTGTATACTCAAGTTTTTCTCCTGTAAAGTGAGCGATAAGTATTGGCTGACCTCTCGCATGTAGATTTATCCCGATTTGAAATAAATTTGAATTATTCCTGATATGGAATGTATACATTCCATCCCCATCATTGAAGGGTGAAATAAATAATTTCTTATCACACTTCTGATAGATAATTTCCCCTGTTTTGAGTGCCGCTGGAATGACATAAATGACCCTTTGACCAAAAGTATTATTTACCTCGTAAATTACTAACTCTATTTGTTTTTCTTTGTTGTAGCCAAGATAGACCGTTATAGGATTAAATACATAACCAAAGACACGGGGATAGGCAATCATAGAGAAGCATACTACTGGTTTTTTTGTGATCACATTATTTTTGATCTCCTCAAGAAAATCTTTAATGGGTCCACCATTGCCATGATCTTTGTCGTAAATACTAAATAAATTAAATTTGTTATAGGAAAGTAAATTTGTTTTTTTACTCAAGTTATTAAAATCATCACAATCAAGCATTAGTGCAAAAACACTATATGCTAGCTTGTGTCTTATGGGACTTAGGCGTTTATGGACTACTTTACCTATTAATATATTATTTTTAATCATTAAATTAGATCATATGATTAATTACACCGCTATCCTATTCCAGCTTTTCTCTATTGTCCACGGTCTGTTCTTTTTTGTAATATTTTCGGCAACTAGCAGACCGCTTTGTATGCCATCTTCATGAAATCCATACCCAAGAAAACTTCCGCAAACCCATATATTATTTTGTCCTTGCCTCGCCAATATCTGTTTTTTTATCTCTTTATTATTAAGATTAAATATTGGATGCGTGAAGATTATCTCCTTGTGCATTTCTCTATCGGATATCTTTTTTTCAGGATTTAATGTTAGGAAAAAATTTGTTTCAGTATTCAGTCTTTGAATACTATTTAGCCAATAAGTCATTGAGAGTTTCATACTATTCGTTTTTATTTTACGAGTATAATTCCAACTAGACCACAATTTTACATTACGTGGCATTTGACTCGGATCAGAGTGCAGATAGCCAATATTTTGTTGGTATTTAAAACTATCTAAAAGCTTTGCGAGTTGCTTGTCACAGCTTTCTATCAATTTTTTGCTTTCATGAGCTTGGTTTGCAAGAACGATTTTATCAAACTCTAAACTTTCATCATCATCATTTGTGATTCTAAAATTATTACCCACTTTTTCAATTTTCTTAATGTCTGACTTAATTTTTTTTTGAAAGACCGATGATTTAATAATCGCCTCTACATATTTTTTACTACCTCCATCAACAGATGACCAAACAGGTCGATTTGATAATTTAAATAGCCCGTGATTAATAAAGAAATTTACAAAGTCATGCGCTGGGTACTCTAGCATATTTTCGGGATCACAAGACCAAATCGCACTACACATTGGAATAATATGGTTGTGAATAAAGAAGGTTGGGTAATTCTCGTACATAAGAAAATCCTTCAGTGAAGTTGATTTTGCATATCTTTTTATTGATTTTTTAGCATTTGAGTAGAATTTAATAATGGCGAATAATTGCTGCCAGTGTTGTTTACTTATGAGATTAGATCTTTGCCCAAAATAACCACTTAATCCGGAGCCTGAATATTCATAATTTAAAATTTCATCTGACATTGAAAAGCTCATGTTAGAGTGATGTTTGTTAACGCCAAGTAGATCAAAAAATTTTATTAAGTTAGGATAATTAGCTTCATTGAAAACCATAAACCCAACATCTAATGATACATTAAGTTTATTCGGGTCTTTTAGTGTAACAGTATGCGCGTGACCGCCAAAATAGCTATTTTTTTCGTATAGTGTCACCTTTTTATATTTAGATAAGTGCCATGCCGCAGATAAGCCTGATATGCCACCTCCAATTACCGCTATTTTTTCTGACAATGTTATACCTTCGATTTATGAAAAAATGATCTTAACGGTAGTTGTATACGTTAAATTTTTAGATTACAATTGATATTAAAATGACTAAGTACTTTCTAACATATTTTATTGTTTTGGTGATTTTTCTCACTATTGATGCTGTATGGCTTGGGTTCGTTGCCCGAAAATTCTATGTGAATAATATTGGCTTTATTCTAGCAGAGAAACCAAATTTTCTGGCCGCAGCAGTATTTTATTCAATCTATGTAATCGGAATTATTATATTTTCTACAATTCCTGCGCTAAAAGATGGTCTTGGTACAACAGCTTTAATATATGGGGCCCTTTTTGGGTTTTTTGCTTATCTGACATACGATATGACTAACTACAGTACATTGAAGGATTGGCCACTTCAAGTCTCGCTCATCGATACAGCATGGGGAACGTTTCTGACTGGCATTTCTTCCTACCTTGGATATCATGTTGCTAAATCTTGGGTTACCTTCTAACTCAAAGCTGCTTTCATTACAATAATTTCAAGCATAGATCTACTGCATTACTATCTTAAATCTGTGAAATACTATTTAAAGTAAATGTATAATGTTGTATCATTAAAAACGTAGAACTATAACCTTTGCATATCTAGGGAGATTTTGAATGGAATATGATATACCAATGAAGCCATATGGTCCGACGGCAGGTAGGGATCACATCGAGGATAAGCCAAGACCGAAAACAAAAACGGTAGATTTTCATATTCATATGCGAATTCAAGATGCTGATAAATTGGTTGGTGATAGAATTCCAGATGACTCAAAAGTCCAGTATAGATTTGCGAGCAAAGCTTCAAAAGAGCAAACACTTAAACATCATTCTGAAAGAATGCCATACCTGACGGACATGAATTATAGATTGCCAGATATGGAAAAAATGCAAGTAGATATAGCAGCACTATCTTGTGCCCCAAGACAATTTTACTATTCTACAGAGCCAACACTTGGGCATGAATCAAGTCAAGTCGTCAATGATGGAATATATAAAGCCGTCAAAGAAAATAATACAACACATGTTGGATTAGGAACGGTTCCTCTTCAAGATACAGATTTAGCGATAAAAGAGCTCAAAAGGTGTGTTAATGAATTAGGCTTCAAAGGACTTCAAATTGGTGCTAGAATTAAGGAAGATGAAGAGCTTTCTTCCGAACGTTTATATCCATTTTGGGAAGCTGCACAGGAACTCAATGTGCCAATGCTAATACATCCTTCATCATTTTCAAGTCCAAGACTATCCGAATATCATATGATGAATATAATAGGAAACCCACTAGATACGACAGTCGGTGTCCATTATCTTATCTTTGGAGGAGTATTAGAAAAATTTCCAAATTTGAAATTTGTTTTGAGCCATGGTGGCGCATTCACATCCCATTATTTTGCAAGGATGGACCACGCTTATGGAGCAAGACCAGATTGTCGCGAAGACATCCATCGTAAGCCAAGCTATTACCTATCAAAGTTCTATTTTGATACGCTTGTATTTTCAGTAGAACAGTTATCTTATTTAATAAGTAATTTTGGCTCGGATCGTATTTTATTAGGTACCGATTATCCATTTGATATGGCCGAATTTAATCCTGTTGAACATGTTTATCAAGTGCCCGGACTCAGCGAGAGCGACAGAGAAAAAATCTGTGGTTTAAACGCACTAAACCTTATGGGAATAGATGAGGCTTACTTTAGTGAGTAAATAATATTGAGTTTGGTTGTTAGAGCCAATCCTTATCAAATATTTTTTCACCATTCTCGTCTATAATGATCCTAGCCTTCCTCTCAATACATTCTATGGCATCATCTTTTTTGCTAAAAGTATCCGTTCTTATGAAGTAGGCGCTCATTTTTATACCCCCAATTTCTTTGAATATTTTTCCTTCTGTTGTATACGCTCCGCTATTTTTTTTAGGAGTTGGTACAATCTGAAAATCTTTATAGTGAGATGCACCGACGGCACTAGAATTACTATTAAATAAATTTTTTAATTTGCTGAACATGTATTAGTACCTACATTGATTATTTTTTAATTATTTTCAAAAAATGTTATTATCTATAATATAGACATAATTTGGAGAAAAATTTAATGCAAGGAAATAATATTTTATTTATCATGGCTGATGAGCATAATTACAACTGCATTAACCAATTAGGTAATGATTTTATTATCACTCCAAACATTGATAGCCTTGTCAAAGAGGGTACCACATTTACAAGTGCTTACACGCCTTCACCACTTTGTGTTCCCGCAAGGGCATCATTAGCTACAGGAACATACGTGCACAAGAATAAGTATTGGGATGGAGCGCATGCATACGATGCTAGGATACCTGGCTGGCAGCACGTCTTACGCGATAACAATGTGAATGTCACTTCCATAGGAAAATTACATTATAAGGACCGAACAATTGATACTGGATTCACAGAGACTATCGAACCTATGCATTTGAAAGATGGACTTGGTGATTTATTCGGGCTTTTGAGAGAAGAGATGCCGCCAAAAGATGCTTGCAAAAGATTATCCGAAGAGCTTGGAAGGGGTGATTGTGAGTACTTGGAATATGATCGCCTAATTACAAATAAAGCTATTGAATGGATTAGAAAACAAAAGAAAAGAGAGAAGTCAGACAGCCCGTGGGTATTATTTGTGTCTTTTGTATCGCCTCACTATCCCCTTATTGCACCACCTGATTTTTATGATTTATATAATGATGCAAACCTGCCCTATGATAATTACCAGAATTTATCAAAAAATAAGCTGCATTCATGGGTTAAGGGTATACGAGAAAGTTGGCCATACGATGATTATATGGATGAGAAAAAAAGAAAAATTGCAGTGCAAGCTTATTACGGTATGTGTAGTTTTATGGACTCAAATGTCGGTAAACTGCTCACGGAACTTAAACAATGTGATATATATGATGATACTACAATTATTTATGCAAGTGATCACGGAGAGTCACTTGGTAATAGAGGGCTTTGGGGAAAGATGACAATGTACGAAGACTCAGCATCAATACCCTTGATCATAAAGGGGCCCAACTTTAAAAAAAATCGGATGTGTAAAACACCTGTAACCTTGATTGATCTATATCCAACAATATTCGATATTTTATCACTTGATCACGTTGCAAGTGAGGCGAATATAGATGGCGAGTCACTCAGGGCAATAGCAAACAAAACTTACGATAAAAATAGATGTGTTTTAAGTGAGTATCATGGAGCTGGATCATATGGCGGCGCCTTCATGCTTAGAATGGGAGATTATAAGTATATATATTATGTAGGACATCAACCAGAGGTTTTTGACATTAAAAGTGATCCAAATGAGAAACAAAATCTTGCAAATGACCCATCATTTAGAAGTTTGGTTGATATGCTGGATAATGCATTAAGGTCAATTATTAATCCTGAAAGCGTCGATGAAGCAGCGCGTAGCGATCAAAAAAAGATGCTTAAGGATGTTGGGGGTATTGATTTTGTTTTGAATAGAGGAAACTATGCTGGTACGCCGGTGGGTTCATGAACTTAATCAAATTTAATGTTTAAGAACAATAATTTATAAGGAGATTATTATGGGTATTTCAGGATTTTGGCAATGGGTTGTAATTGGCTTAATTGTATTATTATTATTTTCACGGCCAGGTAAAATATCAAAGCTACTTGGTGATCTCGGTGTTGGGCTTAAAAGTTTTCGTGATGGTGTTAAGGGCGATATCGAAGACTCTGATGAGGATAATAAGGACTCAAACAAAGATAAATAGAAAAAATCCAAGATGTTTAACATAGGTTGGCAAGAGATACTGATAATTTCAGTAGTTGTTATTTTAATTCTAGGTCCAAAAGAGTTACCTGCGACTCTCAAAACTTTTTTGGGTGTAACCAGAAAAATCAGACATTTGTCTTCTGAATTCCTGAAGGAAGCAGAGAATGTTATCAGTAAAGAGGATCTGCACAAAGTTAAAGAGTCAATGGACAACATTGAATATGACGAAAATCTCTCAAATAAAATTGATGAGTCTATCAGTAAAAAAAATAAAAAGTGAGAGCAGCTTTGGTTAAGAAGAATACAACAGATCCAACGAATTCAAGTGAAAAAAAAATGACCATGCTCGAGCACTTGGCTGAATTGAGAACACGGCTAATCTATTCGTTTATATTCTTCATATTTATTTTCTTTCTTTCTTTGATTAATTTTAAGATAGGGAGTTTTCACGGAAGCNTATCGGAGTTGGTCTATATTTTTCTCCAAAATCCTCTTGCTCAGATTATCAATGAAAGAGGCGGTAGGATGATTTTTACAGCACTACATGAAGGCTTCTTTACACAAATCAAAGTTGGATTTTACCTGGCATTGTTTATTTCATTGCCGATAATGCTCATCCAGATCTGGAAGTATGTCTCGCCGGGATTGTACGAGGATGAGAAAAATATTTTTTTGCCATTCATGATAGCAACACCGTTTCTTTTTCTATTGAGTTTTTTAATGGTTTATTTCATTGTAATGCCAATCGCATGGAATTTCTTTTTGTCTTTTGAAATCCCTTCAACCTCAATGGGCCTTCCAATTGAAGTTGAACCACGGATATCTGAGTATTTATCACTTGTGTTAAGACTTATATTGGCTTTTGGGCTATGCTTCCAGCTACCCATTTTAATCTTATTATTAGTCAGAATTGGAATTATTGATGTCTCATGGTTAACCAGAAGACGTAAATATTGTATTTTATTCTCATTCATTACTGCTGCGATCTTAACACCACCCGATGTGATCAGCCAGTTTCTATTAGCACTACCACTTATTTTTCTTTACGAAATATCAATTATTATCTCAAAATTTATTAAAAAAAGAGACTCNGATTAATATATCATTTGAATTAATCCCNTATGCAAATTATATTTAAAGTATACGCAACGAAACAGTGATAAATATATGATTCTTTTAAACACCCTGATGCTTCTACAATGGATTGCAGGTCTAATTGTATGGCTGTTGATATTAAATGTCGTGATAGAGTGGCTTNTGCATTTTGGAATTTTAAANNCCAGACATTTTCTTGTATCTGTGATTGGTGAGTTTTTGCATAAAATGACAAACCCCATCCTCACTCCAATAAGACGTTATATACCAACTTACAATGGATTAGATTTTAGTCCACTAATTGCAATTTTCATTCTATTCATCATCAAGGACCTTATTAATATACTCATCATAAGCAGCTAAAATATGGGGGTATTATGCCTATTAAAGAAGAATTAAAACATAAAATCATTGATGGTAAAATAATTTCAGGACTTCTAGTTGAAAAGGTGTCAGCTGGCATTTTTGAGCTCACCAAGAAGGATATTACGCCAACTCTCGCAGTTGTTTTGATTGGAGATGATCCCGCAAGCCAAGTATATGTTCGCAATAAAAAGATAATGTGTGAAAAAGTTGGTATTCAGTCTGTGGAGTATAAGTTTGGAGAAGATATTAAGGAAACAGAATTATTGAGCTTAATTGACTCACTTAATAGAGATAAAGGGATCAATGGTATACTTGTACAATTTCCAATTCCTCCTCATATAAGCAAACAAAAAACAATAAACGCTATATCACCTGATAAAGATGTCGATGGTTTGCATCCAATCAATGCTGGCAAGTTAATGAATAATATCGAATGTCTCACTCCATGCACGCCCCAAGGTTCTATGATTATGATTAATTCTATTGCTGAAGATACGTCCGGAATGAATGCAGTTGTTCTTGGAAGATCGAATCTAGTTGGTAAACCAATGTCTCAATTATTAATAAACGCAAATTGTACAGTTACCCAAGTACACTCAAAGACGAAGGATATACAGTCATTCACATCACAGGCAGATATTTTAGTTGCTGCAATAGGCATACCAAATTTTGTAAAATCTGATTGGGTTAAAAAAGATGCCATTATAATCGATGTAGGTATTAATCGAGTCGCGTCAGATCAAAACGCGACTGCTAAAACAAAGCTTGTTGGTGATGTTGATTTCGAAGACGTTTTTGATAAAGTATCTGCGATAACACCTGTACCCGGTGGCGTTGGTCTCATGACAGTTGCTTGTTTAATGAATAACACCTTGATAGCAACAAAAGCCCAGCATAGTTTGTAAGATTTATTTTTTTCTGTTNGATAAGAGCTTTAATCTGAGAGAGTTAATTTTTATAAATCCACCAGCATCATTCTGGTTGTAGTCAGTATCGGTATCCTCGAAGCTGACCAGATCGGCGTTGTAAAGTGAATAATCACTTTTCCTGTTCATCACCATTATGTTACCTTTATGGAGTTTTAGTGAAATTTCCCCGGTCACATATACTTGGGATTGGTCAATTGCTTTTTGAAGCATTTCTCTTTCCGGTGAAAACCACAACCCATTATAAATTAACGATGCGTATTTAGGCATTAGTTCATCTTTTAAGTGCATTGAGCCCGAGTCCAAAGTAAGCTCTTCAATTGCTCTATGTGCTTTNAGTAGGATAGTNCCACCNGGNGTTTCATATATTCCNCTGCTCTTCATGCCAACATATCTATTTTCAATTAGATCAAGCCTTCCAATGCCATTTTGTTTACCAACTTCGTTTAATTTTTCAAATAGTTTAACTGGAGTCATAGAATTACCATTAATTGAAATCGGATCACCTTTTTCGAAACCTATAGTTATTTCAGTGGGCATGTCATTTGAGTCATCAATTGATAGCGTTCTTTGATAAATATATTCCGGAGGTTCGTTTTCAGGATTTTCAATTAACTTACCCTCTGACGAGGTATGCAAAATATTGGCATCTATTGAAAATGGAGCCTCACCTTTTTTATCTTTTGGAATTGGTATTTGATTTTCTTCAGCAAATTCGATTAATTTTGTTCTCGATTTTAGATCCCAGTCTCTCCAGGGAGAAATTACCTTTATGTTTGGTTTAAGGGCATAATAGCCGAGCTCGAACCTGACCTGATCATTACCTTTACCAGTGGCGCCATGACAAACTGCATCAGCGCCTGTTTCGTTTGCAATTTCTATTTGCCTTTTAGCAATTAATGGCCTTGCAATGGCTGTTCCTAGTAAATACTGACCTTCATATAGAGTGTTTGCTCTAAACATTGGAAATATATAGTTAGATACGAAATCTTCTCTTAAATCCTCAATATATATCTCTTTGACGCCCAGCATCTCAGCTTTTTTTCTTGCTGGCTCTATCTCATCACCTTGTCCCAGGTCAGCAGTAAATGTGACCACCTCGCAATCGTATGTAGACTGAAGCCACTTCAATATTATAGAGGTATCAAGACCACCCGAATATGCTAGTACTACTTTCTTTATTTTATTTGTCATGGTTAAAGATATAAAATATTAATTAATCAAAGTATATTATTTTTTACTTTTAAGCCTTATTGTTTCCGATCTTAATTGACCACATGCAGCCAAAATATCCTGACCACGCGGTTTTCTGATCGGAGATGAAAAACCTGCATCCAAAAGTACTTTTGCAAATTCTCTAATTCGCTTCATATCTGAACATATGTAATTACTGCCTGGCCATGGATTAAATGGAATTAGGTTAATCTTTGAGGGTATATTACTTAGTATCTTAATTAAGTCTTTTGCGTCTTGAAGACTGTCATTGACATCTTTTAGCATGACATACTCAAATGTAATTTTACTCGAGTTTTTAATTTTTGGATAGTTTTCGCAGGCTTTTATAAGCTCTTTTAGCGGGTATTTCTTGTTAATGGGAACAAGGATGTCACGAATTTCATCTTTTGCTGCATGAAGAGATACTGCAAGAGAGACACCAATCTCATTACCTACTCGCTCGATGTACGGAACAATACCAGATGTTGAGAGTGTAACGCGGCGTTTCGATAGCGCTATACCGTCGCAATCTGTTATAATCAGCAGTGCTTTTTTTACAGCTTCAAAGTTGTATAATGGTTCGCCCATACCCATCATTACAACATTTGTGATCTTTCTCACATTATTTGGATTATTTTTATGCCAATCATCAAGTCTATCTTTCGCAATAAGTAACTGTGAGACTATTTCATCACTAGTCAGATTTCTCACTAATCTCTGAGTGCCTGTATGACAAAATGAGCAGTTTAACGTACAGCCTATTTGGCTCGAGATGCACAATGTGCCTCTATTTTCCTCCGGTATAAAAACTGTCTCAATTTGGTTGTTAGTTGAGTTATTTTTGCTCGCAAGATCTACTAGCCATTTAATTGTTCCATCATTTGATTTTTGTTCATTTGCAATCGAATTTCTGGATAAAGTATAATTTTTTGATAATTGGTTTAACAACTCTTTAGGCATATTTTTTATCTCAGACAATTCTGTCACACCACCTAAAAAAGTCCAATTCCAGAGTTGCTTTGTTCGCATAGAATTTTGTTTTCTAGGAACATGACACTTCTCTAACGCTTCAGAAATCTCCGATTGTAACTGACCATAAATTTTTTTTAAGTTCTGATTATCTTGATTTGTGGATGGTGATTCTATTGAAGTATCCAGCATTTTATATCTTTAAATTAAATTTTTTGTGTTCAAGAACAAACTGAGTCAAGTTCTTGAAGACTTCTAATTACACCTTTTAATGAATAGTGATCAGTTGTGTTTGTTCCAAATTCGGATGTACCTTTTACAATCATCTGATAGCCTTTTTTCATCGCCTCAACTAATTTTTTTTCTTCATCTTCAGTCATGAGCCATGCATTTATGCCATCCTTATTTGAGGTCATTGCGAATGTGCTGTTTAGGATCTTTACAGAAATGGAGGTTCCATCCTTGAGCTTATAACCAATATTAAGGCTGGGTTGATTATAATTCATGTCAATTCTAGAAATAAAAAAATTTGGAGTCCAATTTTTATCTTTTGGGTCCTGTTTTATTGGGGTACTTGCTATGTAGCATATATTTCTATCCCCTGTGGAGTGAGTGAAAACACTCCAATCACCAAATCTACTTTTTAGCTGTGGCTGAGTGTTGGCAAGAACGTGAAATTCGGGTACCAAAAAAGTTAGCAACAGAAATATGCATGTAAATCTGAAATATTTTTTTAGTGTTTTCATAGGTGTATCAACTTAATTCCACATTCAAAATAAAAAAAAATAATTTATTTTTCGTAAACAAAGACTAAATATGTTTTTACCTTGTTTTTATACCAAGGGTTTTGAAACGATCATACATAACAATTGCTCCTGCAATTGCAACATTTAATGAAAAACTTGTTGGAATTTTTACAATATGATCTGCTCTTGATAATGTTTCTGATGAAAGGGAACCCTTTTCAGGACCAAGTACATACATGGCTTGTAAAGGATGAACAAAATTTTGTAAATCTTCGGCATCTTCAGTTATTTCAATTCCTATTATTTTACAACCTCTTGGTATCGAGATATCATTGATTTTATCCCACTCATAATAAGGCAAATGATTTACCGATTTTGAGGTATCTGATTTATTAATTTTATCCTTATTTTCAACAACTCTCTTGTGAGGACTAATGGTAAATACCGAATTAGCCCCAAAGGCATGGGCAGACCTAATTAAGTTTCCGAGATTCATTGGTTTTGAGATATTTTCAACGCCAATTGAGAAATAACCTCTGGGAATTTGTTTTGATTCTCGCATTTCTGCTAAGATTTGAATTTAGCTTCTATTAAATCAATATTGAGTGCGAGCTCTGTATCTTTTTCAGTTACTTTTCCTTCATCATGCGTAGATAGCGTAATATTGACTTTGTTGTAGACATTTGACCAATCTGGATGATGATCTAATTGGTTTGCAATTTTTGCGACTTCATTCATAAAAGCCCAAGCTACATCAAAATTTTCAAAAATAAATTCCTTTTTTATTCCTTTATTATCGGCTGTAGGTGGCCAGGGTAATACTCTATCAATCATGATTATCTCACTCTCTTTTTGTTATTTACTAAAATCTACTGCATCTGTGCATATATAAATAAATCATATTATCTACTTGATTTCCAGTTCTAGAATAATTTAATATAAAGTATATTTTTTATTTATGGAGATAAAAATGGAACCAAACATTTATAAAAATTCATCCTATGCTTCAACCGAAATTGATCAGGGCTTGCGCACATACATGCTACGTGTCTACAACTATATGGCAATCGGCCTTTTCATAACGGCAATTATCGCATATTTTGCTGCAGCGTCAGGCTTGTATCTCGCATTGGCACAAACTCCTCTAATTTGGGTTGTAATGCTCGCACCATTAGGCATGGTTTTCTACCTGAGCGCACGTATTACTCGAATGTCTTTCACGTCAGCGCAGGCGTCTTTTTGGATTTTTTCAGGCCTCATGGGATTGTCTCTATCATACATCTTCTTGGCGTATACTGGTACTAGCATAGCTCGCGTTTTTCTCATTACATCTGGCTCCTTTGGAGCGCTCAGTTTGTTCGGATATACNACAAAGAAAGATTTATCTGCTTGGGGTTCATTCCTCTTTATGGGTTTAATTGGCATAATATTGGCATCAATTGTAAATATTTTCATTGGTTCAAGCGGAATGCAGTTTGGGATTTCTGTTTTGGGTGTACTGATATTTGCAGGATTTACAGCTTACGACACACAGCAAATTAAACAGATATATTATCAAGGTGATAGTGCTGATGTATCAGGGCGTAAAGCGATTATGGGTGCGTTAAGACTATATCTCGACTTTATTAATCTATTTATTTTACTAATACAATTATTTGGTTCGCGGAGATAAGGTTTAAATAACTTTATATTTGTTCTTATCTTTATCTAAAATTCTTAAAATAAGGGGGAGTTCACTCCCTCTTTTTAATATCTTACCATCTGTTCCTTTTACCTGATACATTTTTTGACTATTCTTAAGTTTAGGCAATTTATGTATTGTATATTGTGGCATTTCATTACTTTTTTTAAAGATTGAAAAGATTGCTTGGTCTTTGAGTGTGTCTATTGCATAGTCTTTCCATTGACCAGAGACTACTTTTCTTCCATACAGCGCGAGTATGTGGTTGAGTTCCTCTCTGGAGAAAGATGTAATTCTAGTATCTTTCGGATCAATATGATTTTTGTCTGATTGCGTCCAATTTTTACTATTTGGAGCGTTCCCATATTTATTTAAATTTAAAATATTATTCATTATGTATCCATTATTAATTTAGCATAATTAAGAATATGAAGAATTTAAAGTTAAAATATGTGGAAATTGACAAAAACTACATTATATAAAAAAAATAGGGTAAGAAAATCACAAAAATAACATCCAGGGGTATATATGTCTAAGGGAGATAACAATATGGAATTCACTGCAGAGGTCAATCGTCTGCTACAAATTCTAACACACTCAATTTATTCAAACAAAGAAGTTTTTTTAGATTGAGAGCTGATATCAAACGCATCAGATGCATGTGATAAATTAAGGTATATATCTATTTCTCAATCGGATGTGACAATTGATGAATTAAAAATAAAAATAACGGTAGATAGCAGCAAAAAGACCATTTCAATCTCTGATAACGGCATCGGTATGAGTCGGGAAGAAATGATCGAAAATCTTGGGACTATTGCCAGATCAGGTACGAAAACATTTATCGAAAATATGTCAAAAGATGACGATGCAACCTCCCAAATTGGTCAATTTGGAATTGGTTTTTATTCAGCTTTTATTGTTTCAAAAGATGTCACCGTATTGTCGAAAAAATTTGACTCTGAAGAGGTTCACTTATGGAGTTCAGATGGAACCGGCACCTATAATGTTCAGCAAATTAAAGACAAAAATATTAGTGGTACAGAAATAACCATCAAATTGGCTAAAGATGCTCATGATTTTGCAGATAAGCAGATAGTTCAGGATACAATAAAAAAATATTCAGATAATATTAACTTTCCCATATATCTATCTGAAAGCTTGTCTAGTGACGGAGAACAAATAAATACAGCTGGTGCTATTTGGGCCAAGCCAAAGGCTGAGATTACCGAAGACCAGTATCATGAACATTATAATTTATTAAGTAGAAATTTTGATCAGCCACTATCAACGATTCACTATAAGGCTGAGGGTCGTTTCGAATATGATGTTTTACTATACATACCAACCACACGCCCCTTTGATCTATTTGATCAACAAAGAAAAGCAAAGTTGAAATTATATGTCAAAAAAGTTCTTATAAGTGACGATACGGATATTATCCCACCTTATTTGAGATTCATAAGCGGTGTTATTGATTGCGCTGATATTCCGCTAACTGTCAGCAGAGAAATTTTACAAGAAAACAACGTTGTCTTATCTATTAAGAAGGCTATCAAAAATAGAATAATTTCAACTTTAAATAAATTAGCAAAGGATGATAAAGATAAATTTGACATATTTTGGGAAGCATTCGGGCCTGTAATTAAAGAGGGTATTTATGAGGATTACGAGAAGAAAGATGATTTACTTAAGCTAATAAGGTTCAAATCTTCTAATACAAAAGACGGATACAGATCATTAGAAGAATATATTGGTGATATGAAACCAAATCAAAAATCAATATATTTTATTACATCAGAAGATTATCAGTCTGCACTGGCAAATCCCTTATTGGAGGGTTATCTCGCAAGGGAAGTCGAGATTATAATACTGACTGACCCTATCGATAGCTTCTGGACAGCAACAGGTATAAAGTTTGAAGATAAAGAGTTGAAGCATGTATCGCATNGCACTGAAGAATTAACTGATATTGCTGTGACCAAAAAGGCAAAGAAAAAGAAATCAAAAGCTAAAATCACTGATTCTGACTTGAAGAAATTAATAGCTGAAATGACCAGAGTTTTGGGTGATCATGTTAGTGAGGTAAAAATAAATCCAAGCCTGATTGATAGCCCTGTTTGTATTTCAATTGGTGAAAATGTGTATGATAAAACAATGCAAAAAATACTCCAACAAAGGCAAGGAATATCCTTATCGAAGCCTGTTTTAGAGGTAAATCCAAACCATGATGTGATGATCAAACTGAGTGATATGTTTAAGAATAAACAAACAAAAAATATCAATACAACGGCTCATATATTACTAGATTATGCTCTTATCATGGACGGTGAAAAACCTCTTAATATTGAAGAGTTTGGAAAAAATATGCAGGATCTGATCGGCAAATTCAACTAATAATTTTTGTTGTAAATTGTGG
>FUFK010049991.1_pt1 | contig 21929 bp, 11 predicted proteins | sample 1021851 | NCBI WGS metagenome assembly FUFK01 (sample SAMEA51879418, study PRJEB19060) | metagenome
TTTGGCTCAAACCGTTGAAAAATTCTCAGGCAAAGTCATTCAATGCTCGGTCGACCACGATACTGGCGAGCAGTTGCTGGGGTACGGAGGAGCCGTCGCCCTGTTGCGATACGTGAGGTGAAACCGTGCGAACTATTGCTTTCTCAGACCTTGGCGATGATATCCGTACTTCGCTTCAAGGCCACCGTTGGTTGGTCATCAAAGGGTCCGAATTACCGCAGGCTACCGCAGCCTTGGCCTTCAGCGAACTCGAGGATGTCTTGGTGGCGGTGGACCACCGGGGATTGGAGGTAGAAGACGGGTTGTGGATGCGTGCCGTCCACTTGCTCCTGGTCTGGGATGTTGACGAAGCCATTGCTTTGCAGGAAACCAGTGGTATCACCAAGGTCTTGGCCACCGACCAACCGATTGACCTGCTCCTGTGGTAGTGGGTCTGGAGGGACTCGAACCCTCGATCAACTCCGTGTAAGGGAGGTGTCATAGCCGCTAGACCACAGACCCAATCCGTCCTGTATGAACCCCTTTTTGAAAAGTCCGCCCCCAACGGAACGCTCAAAACCCACGCCGTGGACCAGTGGTCAATGGATGCCAATATCCAGTCCGCTGCCGCCAAGTTGGTGCGCAAACTGAAGAATGACAACTACTCACTCACCGTGGCGGAATCGTGTACTGGCGGCCTGCTCGCCAGCACCCTAACAGACATAGCAGGTGCCAGTTCTTGGTTCAAGAAATCCTGGGTAACCTATGCCAACGAAGCCAAAGTTGCTGAACTCGGTGTTGACCCCGAAGAATTAGCGAGCAAAGGCGCTGTCTCTGCTCAAGTTGCCATCATGATGGCGAAAGGTGCTCTTGAGCGTGCTGAGGCAGACTATGCTATCTCGGTAACCGGAATCGCGGGACCCACGAACGAAGGCAGCAAGAAACCGGTTGGAACCGTCTACATTGGTATCGCTTCCATACACGGTTGGGCAAACGCGATTCATACCCAAATCGGAGGGACTCGGGCAGAAAACAAAGCCGGTTTCGTCTATTTCGCACTCCTTACTGCCATGCAGTGCTGGGATGACGCCATGGTGCGTCTATCACAAGAAGAAAAAGATGCGAAATTGGCTGAGCTCGAGGCGGCACGACTTGAANAAGAACGGGAAGAGGAACGTGAACGACGCGACCAAGAAGCACGAGAACATGCACCTTGGCAAGACGAAGCGTGGTCAGAAGAACAGGAAGGCGAGGAGATCGGCCTTGAGGTAGAATGGTCTGAAGACCAAGAAGAGTGACCTTCACTTCCTTCCAACCAAGGCACATACCTTTTGAATCGTCGTCCTTCTTTCGGGTTATGGGTGAGCCTTGGTCCGACATCGTCGCCCATTTGCGCAGCCAGCGGCTGCTTGCCCCGCAATCACTGCAAGACCGTCTGCTCAACCTCGCCGACCCAAAATCGGTCATCGAAGCAGCAGGAGCGCTGAACCTTTCAGGCGGAATGTTGACCGCATCAATGCTCGATGAAATGATCGCTCACGCTGGAGGAGCTGGAGGGCTTGGCTCCGCTTCAAACGCCGTCAACGACGTGATCGCCCAACCTGCAGAAGATTTGGCCCGAACCATCGCACCGATAGCAGAACCTGAACCGGTCGACCTGCTGTTGCGCAACAACCTGCCCGATTGGAACGAAGCAGATTTTTCCATGCACGCCAGCGACGCTGCCGCAGATATCACCGTGCACTACGACATCACCGGCAATTCAACCACCGAGGGAAAAATGACCGACATCACGGCGTGTTTCAACGACCGCTTGCAAAGTATTCGNAAATTGATCATCCAAAACTCAAACCTCCCTCGTAAGCATCAAGAAATCTCTCGATTATTGGCCGAATATTCTCGCTACCAAGGCTACGACAACAAGGCCGTGGCCATCGGTTTGGTCAACGAGCCTCGCTACACGAAGAACGGCCACTTGATGTGGGGCTTGGAAGATGAGACGGGAGAGATGACCTGCTTGCTCACGAAGCGAAGCGGGGAAGACCGAGACCGAGCTCACGAACAGATTCTCGAAGCGGGNTTGATGCCCGATGATGTCATGGGCGTTTCGGGTACGTTTAGCCAAACAGGTGATGTGTTCTATGTTGACGATTTGCACTTCCCGCTTGAAACNAAACACCAGAAGGTCAGTGCCGATGCTGGTGTGAGCGTCGCCTTCCTCTCCGACATTCACGTCGGCTCCAAGACCTTCCTTGAAGCGCAATGGCACAAGATGGTTCGTTGGTTCCACACCGACCCGCTGGCGAAGACCATCAAGTACCTCATTCTCTCCGGAGATTGCGTTGATGGAGTCGGTATTTATCCCGGTCAAGACAAAGAGTTGGCCATCCCGGATTTATTCGCCCAGTACACCGAATTTGCTCGTTTATTGGAACTGCTTCCCGAATGGGTGGAGTGTTTGATGCTACCAGGTAACCACGACGCTGTGCGACCTGCTGAACCACAACCAACCTTCGAAAAAGACATCCAGCAGGACTACAACACCACGACCTTTGTCGGTAATCCCTGCGATTTTTCACTGCACGGTGTTCGCTTGCTCTCCTACCATGGCAAGTCAATTGACGATTTCGTGGCGGGATTGAGAACCGTCACGTACGCCGACCCGGTGGAAGCCATGCGTGAGATGCTGCGACGGCGCCACCTTGCACCACAGTGGGGCGGGAAGACCCCGCTTTCGCCCGAACCAGAGGATGGTTTGGTCATTCGTGAGGTCCCTGACATCTTTGTCACCGGACACGTTCACGGCCATGAGTGCTTGGATTTCAGGGGCACCACCTTGGTGTGCTCCAGCACATGGCAAGACCAGACCTCGTATCAGCGCATGTTAGGCTTCCAGCCCAAACCCTGCATGCTGACCATCATCAACCTACAGAGCCACAAGTCCATCTCAATTCCATTCGCTTGAGGCGAACATCACGACCACGGGTCGTCTTCACTGGGTTCGTGTCCACGTACACGCAGGAAAGCGAGGAGAACGAGGACCAACACGATCAAAGCGACCAGTTGCAGGGTGGTGTTCGACACTTCAGAACCGGCATCTGAGCCATCATCGGTTGAGCCATCGTCGCCAACATTTGGATTGTCTACCTCGGCACCTGCCGAAACAATGAACGAGACCGAACTGCTGTTGCTGTTTCCGGATGCATCTGCGCTGTTGACCTCAACACTGTAGGTTCCATCGGCCAGAACCTCTGTGGTAAAGGCGTGATTCTTCTTCGTAGCAAAGGCGTCTTCATGGACCGAGGCTCCGTTGATGAGAATGGATTCAGTGGCACTTTCGGAGGTGTACCATGTGATGGTGACTCGACCGTCCTCCAACACTTCAGCAGCTAAATTCAACACATCGGGTGGTGTTTCGTCGACCACGCTGCTCGTGGTGAAGGAGAGGGCGACATCATCGGTTTCGTTCGCGGAGATGTAGGCAACATAGCTCGTGTTGGCCTCCAATCCGGTCAACGTCATGGCGTGGTCTGTCCCCGATGCAGTCCATGTTCTGGCCTCCTCGGTCTGCGTTGCATCTTCACCTGCAAGCACGACTTCAACCGCCGTTGCTTCTGCCACCGTGGTTGACCACGTGAGAACAGCAGAGGCTGAAGTGATCGTATCCACCGAAGCACCGAAGATTTGTTGCGGTACTTCCGGCATTTCAAAGCCGGTCAATTGCGCATAGGTATGGCCTGCCACATCATAACTCGAGAGCATGGTGGTTTGGTCTTCACCATCCAAGATGACATCGATGATATTCGGGTCGTAATCGATGCCATCGTCCGGCGCAGGGTTGGCTCCACCGCCAAGCGTCCACGTGGCGGGCTCCTCCATCACATCTCGCCACTTTCCTGTGCCAAACCCATCTTGGCTGCCAATGACGATGATGTAGCGATAGTTCGGAATGTCCGAACCGATGACATCCTTACTGACGGTGAAGGTGATGGTTTTCTCATCCACATCTCCACTGACATCGATGCCACGAGCCGAAGCGCTCCCGGTCTCGGCTTGAACGGCCTGCACCGCGCCCGGCTCGCCCGTACCGCTGATGGCCACTTCCCACGCCCAATCAGGATGCACTTCTGCATTGGCACCGGTGAGCATCGATGTACGTCCGTAGGAGGTTTCACCTTGGTCAACATAAATCTGAACAATTTGGTGGCTGAAACCGTTGGCTAGCCCCCAAATATCGGTCATCTCGCTCATGGTGAGAATAAATTGGGCATTCCAAGCGCTCTGGCGTACGGTCAGATGGGTGGCGTCCCAAAGGCCTCCACCGTTGGGTGTGTTGAAATCGGTCGCCAGGGGATAGACGTAGTCGCCATCACCGGTTTCGTCGCCCACAGCATCGTCCAACTCAAGCAGCGTCACCCACTGCTCAAGGTCGGGCAAGACCATTTCAGCCGGTGCTGGTGGCGCCATTTCAGCGTCAATTCCATCACCGTATGACAGGGAATCCCTCCAAGAGGTGACGACCTTCACTCGGGTTGAGTAGCGAGGCGCAAGGCCGATATCGGCCCATGGAATAGCGAATTCATAGACCTCGTCAACGGCGCAACCCCCGAGGTTTGAACTGCCTGAGAGCACCCAGCGTTCTTGGTCGCCGACCTTGCCTTGGGCGCTGAACAAATTCCACTTCGCTCGCCCGTCCTCTCGGACCGTATCAAAGTCAAAGGCGACCATGTACTTTGAAGGGAAGCCAAGAATTTGGTTTCCGTAATAGGTTCGGAAATTGGTTTCCGCTTCGTTGAAGTTGACTGCATTCGGTTGCATGAAGTAAATCGCCAAATCCGGTGAGGCGTACTGTGCATTGGCGTCAACATCAGCCAAACCATCAAGCGTTGTAGCGTCCACACGGAAGAAGACATTGGACGCGTCGTAGCCGAAATAAAACGATTCAATATCGAAATCCCCACCCGAGACCGGTGCATCGTACCGTGCAGCGCCGTCCCATTCGCCGGGGAGCGCAATGCCGTCGATCATCGGTTCAACGATGCCGGTCGCTGCAGGGTCTGCCACGGCCGGATTGGTCCACAAGTCCTGCAGGTAGGGCGGAAGGTCGAGGTTGATGGCGCGGTAAATATTGGAGAGGTGAACTTTGAATAGCACGTCCCAGTTTTCGTCATAACCGCTGTCTTGGTCAAGGCCGTACCACCAATACCAATCGCTACCTTCAGCGATGTAGAGCGATTCCCATGCCGCTGAAAGACCAGGGTCGTTGGGATGACCTTCCTCAAATTCAACGAGGGCTTGGCGAGCCTCGACCAGTCGTTGCCAAGCGAGGCTCTCCTCTTCTTCTCCTGCCCAGGTTCGCAGTGTTCCGTCAATCCATGAACCCGTGCCGATCGTTTGGATTTCAGGCAAGGTCGTTTCTTTGGTCAGGAATTCCGACGGGGTGGTGGTCACGATGGTGGGGTGCTCGGCCAAGCGACCGTACCATTCGGCCATGAAGGGGCGAGCGTTGTCGTGATGCTGGAATTCGGACATGAACATCCAATTTTCACCGTCAAGCGCAACGGTGAGCAAATGTTCAGAGGGATCTTCGCCCGCATCGAGCAATTGTTGGCGAATGTTGTCAAGGTAGGCGATGAAATCCGAAACGGCCGCCTCAGGCGTCATTGTTCCGTATTGGAAGGCGATACGGTCAGAAATCACGCGGTCTCGGAAGATGACAGCGACTTCCCCGCCTTCGGCACCGGTGACCGTCCACGGTGTAGCGAGGTTGGCGGCGTCATCGACATCAACCAAATTTCCGTTCAAGTCGGTGGATTGCTTCAGAATTTCTTCATCGGTGACCATCCACTGAATACCCACATCCGTCACCGGTTCAACCATGGCTGGCGAGACCGCTTCTTCACTGGGCCACATACCCGTCGGACGGAAACCGAGTTGCTGCTCAAAGAGGTCCATGCCAGTGACAAGGTGGTTCTCCACATCTTCTGGCCAGGCTTCTTTGTTGACACGAATGCCGTCTTCCATGGTCCACCCGTCCATCATCAAGAGCGGCATGATGGGGTGATAGTAGGGCGTGGTGGTCAGTTCAACTTGGCCGCTCGCAGCCAGTTCACTGTACATGGGCATGACGTTGCCCATGTGGTCGTGCTGAGCGTCAAGGACGTACGTCAGGTCGCTCAAGGAATAATTCCCGTCTTGCATGAATAAGGCGATGAGGCCGTCATCCCGATGGCTAGAGTTGTAATCGCCTTGCACATAATCGGGCGAGAACTGATAGAGGTACCACAAGACCTGCAAGTCTAGGAAATCCTGAGGTGCAAGCAACTCGTCGTCCATGATGGTGTCGGGTTTGAGGTTGTGAAGTGTCATGTCGTAGAGTTGCTTGTAGCGAGCGCTGGAGGGATAGAGCCAACCCAATTTTTCATCGCCCTGCGAGACGTTGTAAATCCAACCGCTATTCCAGAATGATTGGAATTGCATCGTATGAAGTTCCAATGCAGTGGCGTTTGGATAACCGCCCTCGCTCCATGAACGCTTGGCGATGTCGGTGTGGACGTCAAGCGTCTCGTTCAGATTGTAATCGACGAGCTGCTCGATGAACGAAGGCACCAGATTGTAGGTGACCTTGGTGTCGGTTTGCGCCAAGATGCCGGGCGAATCAACGTACTCGGTCATAGCGTGGACACGAACCCAAGGCATCTCGTACATACCCGTCAATTTATTCTTGTAATACGGTTGGTGTTGGTGGAACACAATGGCGAGGTTCAAGGCATCGTCAACCTTGTCTACGCCCCCTGATTCAATGATAGGCAACGTGTTTGGAGCGGTGGCGTTTGAGATGTTCTCGGCGTGCCAAGCATGGGTGAAGGTCTCTGCGCCGTTGTTACTGGCAGGATTCTGCTGCGGGAAGGATGCCCAGACGTTTCCTCCGTCTTGCCATTGGGCGTAGACCAGAATGTCAAACGACGAGGGTGTGCCCATGGCCGCCCATGGAAGAGCGAATTCAGTGGCCAGATTGTCCGACCATCCGGCGTACAGGCCCACCTCGGTTGACTGATCCAACCAAGCGCTGCCATCGTGGGCGATGTGTTGGTAGTAGGTGTCGTCCTCAAGCACGAAGCCATGGTCGGCAGCAAAGGGGAGCGTGTGGGCAAAACCCCAATCACGTGCAAGGACCGAACCGCCTGCTGAGGTGTTGAGGTAGACGAAAAGGTCCGCTCCTTCTTCGGTGGATTTCCAATCCGTTCCATCCCAGCCAACGAAGAGATGCGTTTCGTTCCATGTCAGCCTGAGATCGATACCGTTGCTATCAGTTCCCATCAATGAATCGGCCGGCCAATCGGTGTAGTCGCCGTCGATGACAATGTCGTCCGGCGTTTCGCCCTGGACAAAACCAGCAAAAAGCGAGGAGAAAAATAACAACATCAGGAACGCAGCCTTTGCTCGCATTGCTTCTGCGTGGCATGATAGATTGAAAGGCTTTATCGCTTCTTAGCAATCATGCAAGGGAAAGGTGTGCTGTGTCACCTGACCTCGCTCCCAGAGGTCTCGCTTCAGGGCGCCCTCCGCTTTTTGCAGTGGCTTGAGCAGCACGGGTACACCGCATGGCAAATGCTCCCGCTCACGCCGCCCGATGAGCATGGTTCGCCCTACGCTTCACCCTCGGCGTTTGCCGCATGGCCCGAACTCATGCAAAGCGAGGAGACGCTGAACATGGAAGAAGATGAGGCTTGGTTGGAGGATTGGGCCCTCTACGCTGCAATCAAGGAAGACCATGGCCACCAGCCATGGTTCACATGGCCCTTGCCTCTGAGAAACCGTCATCCTGAGGCGCTGGAAACATACCGTGAAGCGGCGAGCGTTCACCGACGACAACAACAGCGCTTCATGGCATCATGGAGTCAACTTGCATCCAAAGCCAAAGAAGCAGGTATCTCCCTCATCGGCGACATTCCCATCTTCATCGCTCACGATTCGGCCGATGTATGGGCACACCGAGCCCTGTTCCAACTTGACGAGAACGGTTGGCCGAGGCACGTTGCTGGTGTGCCACCGGATTATTTTAGCGAAGGTGGACAAAAATGGGGCACGGTGCTTTACGATTGGGAGGCGCATCGCAGCGAAGAATGGTCGTGGTGGAAAGAGCGAATGAAGCGCATGTTCCGTTTATTTGACGTGGTCAGAATCGACCACTTCCGAGGCCTGCACTCAAACTGGGCCGTGCCGGTGGAGGACGAGGACGCCAGCCGAGGCTTTTGGCAAGAGGGGCCGGGTGATGAATTTCTCGAGGTGCTTCTTCCTCTCGCCCAAGGTAGGGGGGAAATTCTCGCCGAAGACCTTGGCATCATCCCTCCGGAAGTGATTGAACTTCGCAAGCGACACCAACTGTGCGGCATGGCCGTCATGCATTTTGGATTCCATGGTGAGCCCGAAAAGAACCCGCATCACCCGCATTCCATTCAAAGCGACCAGGTGGTCTACACGGGCACACACGACAATAACACCACACGCGGGTGGTGGAATGAACTCGATGAGGAGGCAAAAGCGAGGGCCCAATCCCTGCTCAAACCGAATGAGAAACCGGTGGACGGCATGATGCGACTGGCGGAGGAAAGCGATGCGAGGCTTGCCATCTTCCCGCTTCAGGATCTTTTGGGATTGGATGAGTCGGCGAGAATGAACACCCCAGGCACCTCAGAAAATAACTGGAGTTGGCAGTGCACGTGGTCGGACNTTGAGGGCCGCAAGAACGCCCTACCGTGAACATCATAACCGGCATTGACAAGGGGACCGATAATGACGACCATCGCTTATTTGACGGCCGAAATCGGACTGTGGTCTGAACTNCACACCTATTCCGGCGGCCTTGGTGTCCTCGCCGGGGACCATGTCAAATCAGCTGCTGATGCGAAACTCCCCTTGGTGGCCATCAGCCTGCTGTACCGTGAGGGATACGGCCGCCAACATTTGGATGCGAAAGGCGACCAATCCGAAACATACGCTCCCATCGACCCCGCACAACACCTGACCAACACCGGGATGACCATTCAACTCCCGATGGACGGTTCAACCCTGTACGCCAGCGTATGGAGAACCGATGTTGTGGGCGTTTCGGGCCATGTCGTCCCCGTCTACTTCCTTGACACCTTTCATCCAAACAACTCGGCTGAATTTGTTGGCCTCGGGGCAAGGCTGTACGGCGGTGATGATGACACCCGTGTGCGACAGGAATACCTCTTGGGCGTGGGGGGTGTTCAGGCGCTCCAAGCCCTCGGGCACGATTTTGCTGGTATGCACCTCAATGAGGGACACTGCACCTTTGCCATGCTGGAGATGCTTCGTCAAGGATGGACGCGCGAGGAATTGGCGCAGCGAACATTGTTCACCACCCACACGCCGGTTCCGGCCGGCCACGACCGCTTTGAATGGTCGCTGGTGCGGGACGTGATCGGCGAGCTCTTGCCCGACGATGCTCAAGACTTGGTTCGAAATGCCGGGGACGACGAGGAGGGGCGCCGATGCTCCATGTCTCACCTCGCCGTTGCGCTCTCCACCGCTGTCAATGCGGTCTCGAATCTCAACGCTCAAGTCGCATCTGGGATGTTTGGCAGCACGCACATCGCCCCCATCACCAACGGCGTTCACCACATCACGTGGACCTCGCCGCAAATGGGCGGTTTGTTTGANGCCCATCTCCCCGGCTGGAAGGAGGACCCCAGCCAGCTGGGCTACGCCGGCAGTCTGCCCGACGATGCCCTGCTCGAGGCTCGTCAAGCCAATCGGCGAATGCTGAGAGAGGTGGTTCGCATATCAACCGGAGTGGAACTGGAAGAGCACCGCCTCACCATCGGATTTGCACGACGTTTCGCCACATACAAGCGCGCCAATTTGGTGTTCAGCGACCTTGAGCGACTTCGCGCCATCGGCGCAGACCGCATTCAATTCGTCTTCAGCGGGAAAGCCCATCCCAAAGACGAAGGCGGTAAACAATTGATTCGCGACATCTTTGCATCAGCAGGCGAAGTCGCCAACGACATCCCGGTCGCCTTCATTGAAAATTACGACATGGACACCGGCCTTGCAATGACCAGCGGGGTTGACATCTGGCTCAACAACCCCATTCGCCCCTTGGAAGCCTCCGGCACCTCAGGGATGAAAGCCGCCATGAACGGCGTGCCCAATTGCTCCATCCTCGATGGATGGTGGCCAGAGGGCTGTGAACACGGTGTAAATGGTTGGGCCATCGGCGAGGCCGAAGATGACCGTGACGATGCGAGGGACGCTGAAAACATCTACAACGTCCTCGAGCACGAAGTCCTTCCACTCTGGGACGAAGGGCCACAGCGTTGGGCTAAACTGATGCGAGCCAGCATCGCCACCTCAGCCCGATTCACCGGGGCTCGGATGATCGCTGACTACCTTCACTTCTACGACCGATTTTCCTGAGCACTCTCGTCTTCAATCGCTGCTTCAAACTCGTTCTTTGGAGGGTTTCGCCCAGCAAGAGCAAGTGCCATGACCAGCAGCACAACCACGCCGAGCAGAATGTTTCGGGCCGCATCACTTGAAGACGACGCGGTCGCTTCGTCCTCCTCGCAAGGCAGGCATTGAAGCATGGGGCAAGGTTCGTCAGCAGGGTGTTCGTACGTTTCACCGCAACAAAGGTCGCAGGTCTGCATGGTTGTTTCGTCGGTGGCTCCATTGGAGGACTCGTTGGTGGAATCATCGTCCGATGAATTGCCCGTTTGGTTGGTTGTTGTGTTGCCTGTGTCCGTTTGATTGGATGAAGTGTTCCCAGAACCTGTATCCGTTTGGTTGGTGGAATTGTTCTCCTCGAGCACATCGTAGGTGCAACTGCCGTCGTCTTGGTTCGCTTGAGCGTCGTAGTTATTCGCAGTCTCATCTGTGCAACCCAATACCGGTGTTGGCGGATAGGTGCAACTGTTGTCATCCTCGGTCGCTGCGGGATTGTAGTTCTCGGCGTTCACATCAGTGCATCCCGGTACGGCGGTGTTTTCTCCCGTGCCATTGGTGGGTGGGTTGTCACTTTGAGCGTTCAACTCAATCACCGATACCGAATGAGCCGCAACCGAGAGTTGACCCGATTCGAGAACGGCATCGCCAAATCGCACTGTATCGTTGCTCGCGAATCCGTCCACCTGCGTCGGCCCACCTCGGTTCAACACCACCGACATGACCTGGTCGCCATGCGTCATGTTGTACACAAGGAGGTTGGACATGGCGAGGCGGGTGCTGTACTCGCCTTGCCGCAGGGCGACCGACTCCAAACGAAGTTGGCCCAAGGCCGAGATATTTTCGAAGAGGGCGGCTTCGTGGTCGCTCCACATGGAATCGTTTCGGTACATGTGCCGATTGTCCGGGTCTGCACCGCCGTATTCGCCGTACTCATCCCCGTAATACAGGAGCGGCGCACCCGGCGTGGTCAAGAGCCAGCCGTAGGCTTGGAGGGCCGCGTGATAGGCAGAGATATCGCCAGGTTGCCCGGGCAGTCCATCCTCAACCCACTGGTTGTAGGCATCGCCGGTGCCCGTATCCGCCCGACTGGTCAAGCGTGAAACATCGTGGCTGCCCACATAGGGGACCATCAGCGAACCCGCTGTGTATTGATCTTGACTTCGGTTGGTCCAGTAGTCCAAATGCTGGTAGTTCTCGTTACCCGAAACAAAGACGTTGTCAACGACCGCATGGTAGAGCACAAAGTCTGCCTGACCGTCCAAGCCCTGAGGCCCCATGTAGGCGTTGATGGCGCCGTACTGTTCCTGATTTGCTTCCAAGGAATGGCCTGACCACCCCATCGCCGTTTCTCCTTTGAGATAGACATCGGTGCCGACCGTCTCGAAGCGTTGGTTGATTTGTGCGACCAGATTGGCGATGGCAAGGTTCTCAACGTGCTTGACCGCATCAATGCGCGCCCCGTCCAGGTCAAAGGTCTCCATCCACCAGAGGGCGTCGTCGATGAATTGTTCCGATGCGTTTCGGTTTTTCCAGTTCACATCCGGCATGTACGATGTGAATTGACAGTCGAGGCGATGCTCGGTCCAATCGCAATCGGCCTGACCGCAAATGCAGCCGCTGTTGAACCACTCGGGGTGAGCGTCGTAGTATTCGTGGTCCTCATGAACGTGATTCACCACGAAATCCATCATCACGCGAATACCAGCATCGTGAGCAGCGTCAACCATCGCTTCAAGTTCCTCAGGCGTTCCCAATCGCGGGTCCACGCCTCGTGCTTCAACCGGCCAATAACCGTGGAAGGCTGCTACATCGTGTACACCATCGGCGGCTTTCCCCGTGCCGTTGGCCGCCGTATTGAACGGCGTGAGCCACAAAGCGTTCACGCCAAGGTCAGCAAAATAGCCGTCCTGAATCATGGAAGTCACACCAGCAAAATCTCCACCCTGCCAATCTGCACCTTGAGCGGCACCGGTTACTGCACCATCGTTGCTCTGGTTGCCGTTGACGAAGCGGTCGGTCATGATCATGTAAATCAGAGCGTCTTCCCAGACAAAGGATGCATGGGGTCCTCGCCAAAAGGGTACCAAGAGGTCGTAGGCAACATGACCTTCCACATCAAGTCCCTCGATGAGGAGACTGTGCTTGCCATCACTCAATCCAGTCAAATCAAGGGTCCAGGTCGAGGAAGCAGCATCCCATGTCGCACCGCTTAGGGCCACGGGTGTACCATCGGGCCCTGCGAGTGAGGAGCCAGGGTGATAGATTACATGCAATTCATCACCCACAATAGAGGCTGAATAATGGGGGCGGGTGTGGTCGTTGACTCGAAGAAGTGAGTTCTCAATATCATCGCAATACACGCGTTCCGGGTTGCTCGGGTCAAAGATGAAGGCATCGTCCACGACGAATTTGTAGCAGTACAATCCTTCAGCCAACTGAACATCAACCGACCACACGCCGTTGTTCTCGGTCATGTTCAACCGTGTATCCCAGTCCCACTCACCGACCAATTGGACGGTCTGTGCCGAACCGGTGTACATCAGCGTGGTNGCCGTTGAGGAGCGCCCATCATCGGCCCTGACATCGTTGGACAGCAAAGGTGTGGCGACCACGGCAACAAGAACAAACACGATGAAAAGAGCCGTTCGTTGCATAATTCAAGCCTCCTTCTCGGTGTCGGTCTGTGGGCGCAAGAGGGTGTTGGCGGTGTCGACCAAATCGTCGAGGTGGCGGCACAGGAAGGATTGGACAAACTCGTTCGCAGGTTGCTTGTAAGCTTCGAGTGGAGGTGCGTGCTGTTGAAGCACGCCACGGTCAAGAATTGCTACGCGGTCAGCGAGGGTCATCGCTTCTATTTGGTCGTGAGTGACGTAAATGGTCGTGGTTCCAAGTTCATCGTGAAGACGACGTATCTCTTGACGCATTTGATGGCGAAGTTCAGCGTCCAAATTGGAGAGTGGTTCATCCATGAGCAGGACCTTTGGCCGACGAATCAAAGCCCGGCCGAGCGCAACACGTTGGCGTTGACCGCCGCTGAGTTCCTTCGGCTTCTTGTCCAGGTGCTCTTCAAGTTCGAGCATCATCGCAGCCTCCTTGACTCTGGAGGCCATCTCAGTATCGGAAAGTCGGTCTTTTCCTTTGACCATGCGAAGACCAAATGTCAGGTTGTCCCGAACCGTCATGTGTGGATAGAGAGCGTAGGATTGGAACACCATGCCCAGGCCGCGGGCGCCAGCTGGGAGATGGTTGACGGTTACATCATCGATGCTGATTTCACCTTCCGTGACCTCTTCCAAACCTGCAAGCATGCGAAGCGTCGTGGATTTCCCACAACCTGAAGGACCCAAGAGGACGAGGAATTCACCGTCCCTGACCTCTAAATTCAAACCTTTGACCGCTTCAAATCCATCTTCATAGCGTTTTGATACGTTTCCAAATTTCACACTTACCATGCTCTCACCCCTTTACTCCTCCAGCAGAAAGCCCCTCGATGAGGAACTTCTGGAAAAACAGGAAGAGCAACGCAACGGGCAGACTGACCAGCAGGCTGGCGGCGGCGAAATCGCCCCAGGCCTGCCCGGTGCTGGAAATCATGGACGCAAGACCAACGGGCAAGGTGTACATATCGTTGGACGTATTGAACGTCAGTGCAAGGAGGAACTCGTTCCACGCCGCCAAGAAACTGAACAGTGCCGTCACGGCGACCGCAGGAAGAGAAAGCGGCAAGACGACCTTGGTGAAGACCTGGAACTGGGTGCAACCGTCGAGCAGTGCGGCTTCTTCCAACTCTCGGGGGACGGTGTCAAAGAAACCCTTCAGCATCCAAACGCACAACGGAAGGGCCGTCACGCAATACGCCAAAATGAGACCGAGATGGGAATTCAACAGGCCGAGCGTTTTCATGACGAGGAAGTACGGAACGAGGATGATGATGCCCGGGAACATCTGAACGAGCAAGAAAGCAAACATCGAGACGTCTCGTCCGGTGAACTTGTAGCGGCTAAAGGCGTATCCAGCGGGGATGGCCACGGCCAATCCCATCAAGGTCGTACCGACACTGACGATGAGGGAATTGCGCATCCACGTCCAAAAGGCGTCGCTTCCCAGCATGTTGGAGAAGTGTTCACCGGTGTAAGGTCCGCCAAGGGTGCCGCCCAAAGCATTCCCTGGTGAGAGCGCAATGTCAAGAATCCAAACAAGCGGCAGCAAGGTCAACACAACGAAGTGCAAGAGAACAAGGTGGGCGCCAATGGAGCGAAGCCGGGGTTCGTACCGCTGATTTCTCGCAAGACCGTACTCAATGGCTTCAAGGGACATTCGTCGGGTGGACCATGCAGTGACGGGGCGACTTGAAATCCACATCAGGGTAAAGGCACCAGGTCCCACCAGCCAGCCTTGCATCCAAATGTCAAATCCGGTGGCTGGTGATGACAATAACCGCACGAGACCGATGAGCAGCAGGCAACCGCCAAGCACCAAGGCATTGTTTCGCCTTGAGGGGTTGGCTTCCTCTGGAAGCGTGTTGACCAACACCCCGAGGACCACCACGCCAAGGACACCCAACAGCGCATTGGATTGGGTACCTCGCAAAAGGTCGACCGCCAAGAGGACGATGTTCACCACAAAGCTCACCAATAGCCACCGCCGGAGGGTGCTGACCTCGACGGGCGTGTACCATTTGCGCACGGTGGACTCGGAGATCATGCAGCCGCCTCCGTTGCTTGTGTGCGTTTCATGTAGGTCCAGGAAAAGGCGACCAGCATCATGAAAATGACCACCGACCATGCGGCAGCAACACCGTATGCACCGTCCCTAAAGGCTACATCGTAAACATAGGTGATGAGAATATCCGTTTGTCCAGGCTCACCGAAATACAAATCCGGACCACCATCGGTGAGCAAGTAAATGACGTTGAACATATTGAATGTCCAAATGAAACCGAGCAAAGAGAGGGGCACAAGGGCGCTTTTCAGATTCGGGAGCGTCAGGTGTCTGAAGGTGTCCCATGCGCCCACACCATCGAGTTGAGCTGCCTCATACATCTCCCGAGGAAGGGCCTGAAGGGCACCGCTCAAGGACATCATCATGAACGGAACACCGAGCCAAATGTTCACGAAAATGACGACGATTTGGGCCCCTGTGGGCTCGGCAAGGAAGTGGAGATTGGTTCCCAAGACGGCGTTCACCAAACCTTCGGGTTGAAACATCCCCTTCCAAACAAGAACCGAAATGTAGGACGGAATTGCCCACGGAAGAAGAAGAACCGTGCGATAGGCTGTCTTTCCTCGGATATTGGCGTACTGAAGAACCATCGCCAAAAACAGGCCCAAGCCAATGTGCGCTGCGACGTTCACCACCGTCCACACCAGCGTAAACAACGTAACTCTGAGGAAGCCCGAGGCCGTGAAGACCTCAATGAAATTCGCCAAACCGATGAAGGCTTGGTCGCCAAGCCTGGTTGCATCAGCGTCGGTAAAGGCGAGCCAAATACCGTACAACACCGGATAGAAAGTGAGGATAGCCAGAGCAAACATCGCTGGTGCGATGTAGAAATGCGCTGATCTTCCGTGAAGACGACCGGCCCGCACATCCATTGCTCGACCATAACCAAGCAGAACGACAAGCGAAAGGAAAATGGCACCCAACGCAAACAAGACCGGCGAGGTATCGCCTGCACTTGGGAGCACATCGCCCACTGTCGTGCTCAAACTGGCCTCAAAGACGATGGACGAGTCGCCTTGAATCACCACCTCGTGAAGCACATTGGGTACCATGCCAGTTAGGTCGCATTCCACCAAGGCGACACCCACCGGAATGAATCGTTCGCCGTTTCGTTCAATCATTTCTTGGCCGTCAGCCGTGCAGGAGGAATAGTGGGGCAGATGTTCGCCTGAGAAGGTGGATTGAACCAGGCGACTGTGAAGTTCTCCGTCAACGAGAACGGTGTAGGTGGACGAACCGTCGGTGGTGAAGTTCACGGACACGGTCCGATACCCTCGGTTGGCCGGTGGTGCATCAGCACGTTGCAATCCGTCAACGATGGAAATCAATTCCTCGTTGGCCCCATTCAAGGCATCTTGGGCCGTGGCCGTCTCGGTGTAGACTTGCTCAAAAGCGGTCACNAGAGGGCCGTAAACCATCGCCATGGCCCGCGTGGTGGGTGCGGGTGTTCCAGCCTGAATTTGGTCCATGAATCCAGAGAGGACCGGGTCAGCGTTGAGGTCAGAATCGTTGGTCAGTGAAACATGCGTGGGCAAGGTGTACGTTTCCAAAGCAAAGGATTTCTGCACATCCTCGCTTGACAGGAAGAGTGCAAGGTCCACAGCGGCCATTTTGTGGGAACTCTGTTTGCTCACCGTCCAACCCTTGTAGGTCACCAAAGGCGCTACGCGTTCACCCGTTTCGGCAATGGTTGGCAACATCGCTTGTCCCACATCAAGGCGGCTCGCTTCATAGGTGGCCCAATTCCATGGTCCGTCGACGATCATGGCGGCTTTTGAGCCGATAAACTGGTTTTTCATGCCCTCTGTTTGGGTGCCGGTGGCAACCACGCCGTGTTCAAGTTCCAAGTCAAGCAGCCAGTCAAGGGCTTGCGCAGAACCGGAGGAATTCAACGTCGGTTGTCCAGTTTGGTTGAACAACGAGCCGTTGTAGCCTGCTTGGAAACCAAACCACCAGTAAGCGGATTTAACTGGAAGAGCGAGTCCCTGTACGTCCTGGTAGGTCAGGGTTTGAGCTGCTTCAAGCAGGTCGTGTTGTGTCCATGAAGCATCGGGGTAAGCGACACCTCTAGCATCGAAGAGGGCCTTGTTATAGACCAAGGAGAGAGCATCTTGACTTGCTGGAAGACCGTACAACGCATCGCCGTACCTCATCGCATGAAGGGAGCGGGCGTCAAATTCTGCACGCTCAACCGGGGAAAGATGGGGGCGTAGGTCCTCCAGAAGAGGAAAACCGTCAACGCGAACCTCCCCGATGGCACCCAACTGATCGCTGGATAAACGCATGAGGTCGGGTGCTTCACCGCCTTGTGCAGCGGTCATGAACAGGTTGTCTGCATCCCCGAAAGGAACAAGAGCAACATCAACGGTCACGTTGGGATGCAGTGTCTCAAAGGCTTTGACCGACTGAAGAAAGACATTCTCTTCCTTGCTTTCAGCCGCAAAAGTGTGCCAAACGGTCAAGGTGATGGCTTCGCCTTCACCATCGATATCTGCCACGGCATCATCGCTACCGCCCAGACAACCCGAGACAAGCAACGCACCCACCATAAGGAACGCCAAGCAAACTTGCTTGGCCCTTGGCTGGTGACCAATCACGCCCATGTTTGACCCAGAGGGATGGTTGAATTAAACCTCGTGAGAGCACCCAAACGGCGTTCATTCAAAGCCCATCAGTGGAAGGATGTCTCGAAGGTCCTTGTTGCGAACAATGGGTACGCCTGCAGAAGCAAACGCCTCTTCCGAAGACGCACGACTGGGGTTGAACCCGATGAACCGACTTCCTTCAACCTGCATGGAGAGGTCCATTTCTGAATCCCCCACTGAAACACAGGCTTCAGGGTCATAACCGTTCATCTCAAGCAAGCGAGTGATGATTTCACCCTTGCCGGTTGCATGGAGGCGGCAAACGCCCTCATCGGTCAAGTAACCCTCGTCGTCAAAGACAAAACCGTTGGCAATCCAGTCGTCGACGTTGAGCATGCTTGCAATCGAACTGACAAAGAGGTCAACACCTGCGCTGACGATAGCGACAAAGACACCCTCGTCCTTCAGACGCTGGACTGTATCCCGTGCACCTGGCATCAACTTGACACCAGCGTACGACCGGAACAGCTCATCCTGATGGATGGGGTTCTGGACCGCCTTCCACATTTGGATGTCCGAGCGCATGAACTCCACATCGCTGATCTCTCCTCGGATAAACCGATTCAGGTTCAGCGCGTTGTCCGTTCCAAAGGCATCGTGCAGCGTTCTCCATGAACTGACAGCGTCCACGAGAACGCCATCACAATCGAACACAACCACGTCGGGTCGTCCACGAGCGTCTTCCATGCTGAGACGTGCACTGCCTACCTTGAAAGGCTTCGCACAACACAACAAGCGCACCAAGGAGAGGAGGTCCCGAAGGACCTCGCTCTCCGAGGCGTTCGTCCGTAGGACGAAGTCGCTGATTCGACGTCAGTCAAGCCTCAAGCTTTCTTGTCGTAGCTCAGGTCATCCCAAGTTCGGAGCAAAGCACCGTCTCCGTTGAGTGGAGCATAGCTCAGGGTGATCGTAGCGTCTTCAAGAGGCGTGCCATCAGGAGCGTGGGTGCGCACAAAGATCGTGTCTCCGGAGTTGAAGGTCGAAACCGACCGGGTCTCCGTTTCTGAGATTTGTTCCTTGGTCACCGAGTCCACGAAGGTCACGAAGGCGTCGCTGTTGGCGGGGTTGAACCCGTACACGTCGGCACTGTCAGCCAGGTTGACCGAGTAGGTGTTGAGTGCACCCGTTGCGTTGGTGTAGAACACCTTCACTTCGACCGCTTGGGTTGCAAGCGGGGTTTGGGATTGCTCAACCGTGATGCGCCAGTGGCCTTGGTCGGCATCGAAGGCGTTGATGTCTTCAATGTCGAAGGTCACACGGGGCACACCCTTCACGTCGGTTTCGGCAAGGCTGGAAGCCCACACGTAGATGACACCGGACAGAACCACGGTGATGGCGACCATCAGGATGGTAGCGATCACAGGGCTGACGGCAGCGTCGTCCTCAGCCATCGTCTCCACTTCTTCTTCGTCGTCAGCACGGCGGCTGGCGAAGGAGAGAGCACTGACGAAGAGACCCGTGAGGGCCACAGCGACAATGCTTGGGGCGAACGATGGAACAGCGCTGGCACCGATGGTCTCCACAACGTCTGGCAGGAACTGGTCCGTGGCCAGGAAGTTGCTGGCTGGTTGGTTGGCGTGGTTACACACGTCAGCCGTAGCCAAGGAGGTCATGATGTTGTTACACCAGTTGCTGTCTTCGAGGAGCGGTCGGCGTTCCGACGTCTTCGTGGCGTTCTTACCGTACTGACCGGGCTTGGACCATGGGTCGTCGCTCTGCACGTTGTTGATGATAGCGTAGTGCGAACCGGGCTCATCAGCCTGGAAGCGGTCTGCAGCGGTCACCGACATGTCGCAGGGGTTGGCCAAACAGGTCACAACATCCATCTCGACCCACACATGGGTGGTGTCCTTGGTGATGTAGACATCCTCGGTGTACTTGACGCTGGCACCGTAGTCGGGCACAGCGTAGTAGCGAGTCAACTCAACATCATCATGTCCATCCGTGTGGTAGGTGATGGCCAGCATGTGGTCGTATCGGTATGGGCCTTCGTCGCCACCGCCGTTAACAGCGATGGTGACCGGGACATAGGTACCGGTCATGACGTTGGTGATACCGTTGAAGCTGAAGCCAGCCTCGTCGTCGAAGAAGTAGTCTGGGACCTGCTCACGGACGTTCTCAACACGAACACCGATTTCCTTCGTAGCAACACCTTGCTGGTAGTCAGCAATGGCCATCACGCTTTGGTCGTAGTTTGGCACATACGTGTCGTACTCGCCTTGCGTGGTTGGGGCCGTTGGTGTGTCTCGGAGGACCAAGCGGATCTGACAGTACTCGGAACCGGACGGACCAATCTGGTGGATACCGTTGTTGTTCAGGTAGTCAATCTCCCAGTCGTTGGCGTTGGTGGTTGCGTCCTCAATGAGGTCGAACACGAGGTCATCACCGACGATGGTCGTGGTGAAGTAGTTCGTGTAGACACACTGGTCAGTGGATTCAACCGTCCAAGTCAAGTCGTCCATCTCGTGGTCAACATCCGTCTTGATGGCGGAGAGGTCGTAGGTCAGGTTCGCCACGTTCTCGTCATCTTCCATCAAGGAGATGGACCATGGGAGGGCGGGGATTGAACCGTTGTCAGCGACCATGACCGTGTCAGTCGAGCGGTTCCAGTCCATGATGACTGGAGCGTCGTTGACTGGAGCGACCGAGAAGACCACATCAAAGGCAGCGGCATTCTGGTTCTCAGCACCGTCGTCAGCAAGACCGAGCGTGACCGTACACTTGCCACCCAACTCGTTGTTGGTGTTTTCAGTGATGGCCAGTTCGTTGTTCACGACGTCAACGCTGAATGCGGAACAGGCGTCCGAAGTACCGAGGTCAACAGCGCTGGCGGACCAGGTGTAGACTTGGCGGGTTGGAGCCTGCTCGTTAGCCATGTCTCGGATGTACGAGCGGGTAGCGTTTGACACATCGCCCAAGAACTTGGTGTGAGTACCGAAGCCTTCTGGGAGGATGTTGTAGTTGCCGTCGTCTTCGGAGAAGATTGGCATACAGTCAATGAGCACACGCTCTTGGTTACAGATGACTGGAGCGTCGTTGATGTTGTTCACCGTGAAGGTGATGTTGTGGGTGTCGCTCAGACCGTTGCTGTCCGTGACCTCGAAGGAGAACACTTGCGTACCAAATTGGTCAACGTTAGGCGTGATGGTCACGTCTTGGCCGTTGAGGGCGCTGTGAAGCAGGTCGTCGTTGTTGAACGCAACCATCGTTCCTTCTGCCATGGTCCAGGTCAAGGAGGACTCTTNGTCTTGCACGTCATCAGCCAAATTGGTGAGGCTGAAGGTGAAAGCACCTGAGTCTTCATCTCGGCTGAAGTCAACAAGACCGTCGTTGGTGTCCGTACCATCGGTGTCGATGACTGGACAGGCACGCTTGATGTCAATCGTGCTCTGAACGTTGGTCGTGTCGCCGGTTCCAGCCACATAGGCATCGTCAAAGACGACGTTGGTGGCCATGGAGATGTCCTCAACGGTAGCCCAGTCATAGGCACAGGATGCAGGCGTCTTGATCATCAGGTCGTAGTTCTTCTGACCGGTGGCCGTGGTGCTGCCCTTGTAGGACTGGTAGACCAAGACCTCGGAGGTCAAGGTACCGTCAGCGAGGTCGCCGTGGGTCAATTCAACGGTCATGAACTTGGAGAGGTCCTGCAAGGTAGCAGAGCTGTCCAAGGTCTGGGTTGGGTGAACGACGCTGATGTCAGCCGTGGTCTCGTCTTGGACGATAGCGACGATGTCAATCTCGTCTGGCATACCGCCAATGCGGCTCCATGGGACACCGAACTCAGCAAGCGAGGTGGAGAAGTCCACATCGACGTTGGCCGTGCTCAGGGAGGAAGGACTCCATCCGAGGAAGCCGTAGCTGTAGAGGTCGTAGGAACCTGCGCTGTCAGCCCACAACACGTAGTTGGCGCTGAATGGCAAGTCGTGTGCACCGCCGAGGCCGTTGTAGCCAACATCGGAACCACCACTACCGGTGTTGAGGTAAATCAACACGTCCGAGTTGGACAAGTCGGTGTTGGTCATACCGAAGTAGATACCATCGCCTTCGATGTAGGTCGTAAGGAAGTCGTCCGTGCCGTCGCCGCTCATCACACCGGGCATAGCGTAG
>FUFK010065039.1_pt1 | contig 21912 bp, 24 predicted proteins | sample 1021851 | NCBI WGS metagenome assembly FUFK01 (sample SAMEA51879418, study PRJEB19060) | metagenome
GCATCAAAATCGTCAGGGTTGACGTAGATACAACGACCTGTCTTCGAGGTAAAGACATTCTTTAGTCTTGTTAGTGCCATTTAATTAACCAATAGTTACGCTTTCTTCAAATCCTATAAAATTAAATGCTACGCCAGCTGACGCATTCACGTATAAGTTCTGCCACTGTTCAAGTACCAGACCTGTCAAACTCACTTCAGAATTGTTTGGGATAGGGTATGATTTTAAGATCTTGTTCTGATCATTACTGTATGTCACACCAGAAATAAGGATCTCTGGTTGGTTGCCATTGAGTTGCTTCCACTCTGCTGTCACATTTGTACCACTCGTATTACTAGAGTTGTACAGTGTTACTGTAGACAATGAAGGTAACCACTCATAACCTCTAGATGAGACTGATAGTTGTCCTGCTCCATTGATACCAGACATTCTTTGTTGAGCTGGCTCAGTATAATATAATGATTTTACGTTGTTAATGACTGTATCGTTCTGAATCAATAACTGACCTGTAAGTCTGTCATAAAATACAACTCTACCATATGTACCAACGTATGAGTCAGTGATAGTTCCACTACCACCTCCTGCACCAGTTATGGTCATGGTCTGTACTGTGGTTGGCCATGATCCTTCAGGTAATTCGTACCATACTTTTAGGTTCTGTAGATCCCATGCTACACACTTAGCAGTCTGTGTACCACTAGGACCACCAGATATAGTCAGTACTTCACCAGGTACGAAGTTAGTTCCGTTATGACTGGAGATAATAACATATGAAGATGTTACCTTATCGCCAGGTGCGAAACTAAACTCTGAGAATGTAGTCACAGTGGGAGACTGTGAGCCAGGAGCAGCAAACTGAATCTGCTCTGTATAATCTTGAATAGCAACATCTACAGTTGCTGTAGCACCAGTCGTATTCATTATCCTAAGTGAACCACTTGTGAGTGTAGCACTAGGAGTTGTGTACATAGGGAAATCAGCACGTACTAGCCCGTTAGGATTAGTAGCGGGTTCCACATATGCATTAGTATATTTTGTTGTAGCGGACTGATATGACGCTAGTACACCATTAGCCATTGAATTTTAAGAGTAAGCGTGGAAAATAACTTTTGTTCTGCTTGTAGCAGAGATAGTATCAGCAGTGATAGTTTGTACCGCACCGTTTAAGTCTGTTAACTTAAGACGTTTAGCAACAACAGCACCACCAACTTTGTTTACTGGATCTGTTTCAGTAACGTAGAAGTCACCATCTACATTACTATCACCTGCAACATCGAGTCGTTTAGTTGGACTCTTGTTGATACCAACCTGACCATCTGCGTCGATAGTCATTTCGGTAGTTCCATCATATTTGTTGAACTTCATCGGAGTAGCATCTAGTCTCCTCTGGAAGACAAATGCTGACGAGTCACCACCAATAAGTTGACCACCTGTAAAGTATATATCTCCTCCCACTTCGAGCTTATATGCCGACGGAGTTAAACCTATACCAATACGGTTGTTTACATCATCTAAGATAAATGTACCATCATCAAAGTTGACTGATCCAGTTGTAACTAAGTTACTAACTGCACCGATCTGACTGATCAGACTGAGGTTGCCTGTATGGATGATCTCATTCTTCTGTTCTTGTTCAGTTGCGAAATTATATGTTCTGTACTGTAACGCACCACCAAATGTATTGAAAGCAATAGTAGCAGAGGTATAATCTTGTCCTCCTGCGTTGATAGTAATAGACTGAACAGCACCATTAACTACAACTGGAGTCACAATAGCATCAGAACCATCACCAAGGATGACTGCTGTAAGAGGTCCGCTAATATTAGCACCAGGATTCGTGATAGTAAAGTTATCTACTGCTCCGTTGACTATATTAACAGTCACATCGGGAAGTGTATAACCTATACTTGCTACTCTCATACCATATGTGTACATGGTAGAGTCATAGTCAGTATCCATATCATAATATTTTAAGTCAAGGAACCTAGACGCTTGATCTGTAGAGACTTCTAAGTCTGCTACGTCTCCTCCTGCGTTTGTGTTCTGACTTGTATCATGGAACCTTAATCTTCTATATGAACCAGTTCCACTTGTCTGATTAAGAGTTACATCAGCAGTCGTGGTTGTGGCAGCATTTATAGTGACTGGGTTGTTTAGTGTGACGTTAGCGTTGAATGTAGATACTGCTGCGACAGTCAGTGTATCATTATTATCTGATCCTAGTGTGCTGTTACCATCAACCTGTATATTACCAGAGAGTGTTAGGTTAGTACCTTGTAGGTCACCTGTGAATATAGGTGATACAAGTGTCTTACTGGTAAGAGTTTGTTCAGATGATGTAGTAACCAGAGTATCAATGTCAACCCCTGCGTCAGGGAAAACAAATGTCCTAGTTGTTGCTGTAGGTAATTGAGTGGCAGAAAATTTTATTATCTTACTGTTGTCCGAACTGTTAGGTACAGTGAACACCGAGTCATTGATAGCAATGGTGGAGTTGAATCGAATCAATCCAGTACCTAGTGCTTGGAATGTCAAGTCTAGGTTAGAGTCTGCTGAGTCTCTCGCAGATAATACAAGTGAAGTAGATTGCTTCTCAAGTAATAGTTTGGAGTCACCCAGTGATATACCGAGTTCACCTTGAGTTGTTGAATATAATCCAGTTGCTGTCTTCTGGTCAAATGCCAAGCCAGGTTGGTTCTGCGATCCACCAGGCACCGCCTTGAAAATGGATCCTACTTCGCTCTTTTTATTTGTATCTACTGGGTCTGAGTTATCAAGTAACAGAAGGGTATCTGAAGGTGATACTGTCGTCAGTAGAGTCAGGTCTGATATCTTACGAGTTGCCACACGTACCCTACATTAATTTCTTTATTTATTTATACTGTTTATCAAAGACAAATGGTCCGTACTTACTCCCCCATGTCTGTTTTCCCTCGTTATCGTAACCTCTGTCCACCACTGTGTACTTATCTTTCTCTAATATTGCTTCAGATCTGAGGTATCCATCGTTCACCCATGGACTTTTATAGTTCCTTCCTATGTACTGATTACCTTCCTTACGGAAATGTATATCTGCTACAGGATTGAGTGCTATAATCTCATCATCTCTCTGTATTATCTCTATCTCCTTGCGTCTATACTCCTCGCCATTGTGCTTGTATCTCTGTCTCGATAAGAACCTAGTGCCATCCAGTCTAGTATGTGACAGTAATACATGAGCATAGTAAGATGGCCAACTGGATGCNTGACTCCAGTTGTTATAGTCTCCTTCAAACCACTCTAAAAATTCTTCAAGCATTGAATTTGATTGCTAACGTAAACCTGTACATAGGAGCAGCAAACGATTGCTGTCGTGCTGAGTGTGGTATGGTGCTGTCAAATATAATTATCCTGCCAGGTTTGTATGGGCAGCAATATTCTATTTCTTGTGCGTCATCACCTAATAATATAGTCTCACCACCCCACTCATGCTTCCACTCTCTATTCATATAATATAGCAGAGTTTTGTCTCCTTTGCGTGAACTGTCCACGTGTACATCAGGACTCTCACTGTGTATACCACAGTTTACATATGCTTTCTCTACAGTGGGAGGTACATAGTCATCAAGGAATCCTGCGATACCATCAGTAAAGAAGTTCTCTACTACCCATTTCTCATTCACATATGATATTGGTTTCTGTGTCTTTATATCCTGTACGTCAAACTTATTACTACCCGCCAACTGATACGGTAGAGTACATGCTTCTACATATAATCTGATTTGTTGTTGTACTGGTAACAAATCATCTATGATAGTTACCTCACCATTGGTTAGTTTCATCTGAATTTTAAATTGAATCCAATACTGATACGATCTTCAATAGATTGATTCTTCTCCACCTTGTGTCTGACATGAGCAGGAAAGATTAAGCAACGACCAACAGTAGGATGGAACCAGAAACTATCATGTAGTCCTTTCTCCTCTTTGATCTCTGNATCTAACTTCCAGTTATATCTAAATCTTGCGTTCTCATCTTCAAACACTATGTCACCACAGTTGAACGGTGTCTGTAAATACAAGACACCAGAAAAGTCCACACCTAGATGGGTGTGTGAATAATTATAGTCGCCAGTCTTATTAACACTTGCCCACATGCTATCAATATAGAATGGAGCATCGCTCAACTGTCTCATTTGGTGAGCAATGTGAGCATAGATTAGTAGAGAATGTCCAAGGAATGATTGCTGTTCATGCAGATTATATTCCGAGTGCCACCCTGCTGAGGATGAGTTACGTTCATGGTAGACACTGTGTTCATGGTGTTTCTTGACCCATTGTAATAGTTCGGGTCTGAAGTCAAACTCACTGACTAGCAGTGGTGTCGGAAATAACGAAAGCATCATTCTTTAGTTTTCTTCAATCTCTTACGAATCATTTTAGCATATAATCTCTCAGCGAGAGACCAGTTCTGCTTGTCTTTGATAATTTTCTTAGCGGTTCTTCGGATATCTTTGTCCGATTCTTGCATTTAGTATCTTTTAGGGATCTTATGGTACGGTGAATCATCACCATCATTATATAAGTCGTCGTTGATATCCTCAAGGAGAATATCTAACTCAAATCCTTCTTCTAGAAGGTATGAACTACCCTTATATAGATCCTCATTGGTTAAATGAGGTTTGTCTTCAGCGATCACGACAGCATTGAGGTTGTCGGGAACTTCGTCTTCATCAAACGAGAAAGGGATACCATTTATAAAGTATACCTTACAAACTCCTATTCCGTCAATAGTGCGAAACTCTTTGTAGAGTTGTGTTATCTCTTCCATAAAAAATCAAAAGGGCATTTGTTTTCTTGCTCCTCTTCCTTCCTCAATCTTTGTTTGATGAGGTTCCATGAGAAGTTTTTGTGCCAGTCTTTGAGCCACAAGCTTTGTAGTTGTCGCTTAAGCACTTCTTTAGGGATTGGTCGTTTTTCAAGAGTGAATCTGACATCTCTTGTTCTCTGGCTAGAGAATCTAACATAGCAGAGTGGGGATCCTTTTTCGATCCAGATGTTTTGGTCATAGTTCCTGATAGTGAATCCTAAATTTATAGGTCGTTGCCATACCGAAATCGGAAAGGCACCAGACACTGTGTCTAGTCCTAATCGTGACATATCTGGGTGTTGGAATTGTTCCAACCACACGTCAGAGTCCTCTGTCCAAAAACAATAACCTTGTTTGAACTGAACCTCTGGGTGTTCCCCATCTGTCCATCCATCGCCAATCATAAAGTAAGCATCAAACTTATCTTGATCTAAGTTTGTTTCAATTCTTTGNTCGGTAGATTTATATATGAACCCAAGGGGGAAACTCTGACGCATGACCCACGTGTTCTTGTAATATTCTTTGAACGCGGGGCATTGGTAATGTCTGTATGTTGTAGGATAATCCTTGAGGGCAGGGGTTGGTGCCTCAAAGTAATCATCTGCCCAAAAGTCTAGTTCAGACTCATCGGAAAATGCTTTTTCACTCCCACCTACAACATAGTTGTAAAATATTTTTTTAGTCTTCATCTAACGCTTTGTCAATATCAGCGTCAAGTTTTGCTTGTTTCTCTGCCCTTGCTGCTGTNTGTTCAGCAAATGCTTTGCTGATCTTTTTCTTATTGACCTTGCGTGGTTTTCCTGCTTTGTTTTCCTTGACGATAGTAATAGCATCACCAACGGTTGCTATCTCCCCTGCTTGCTCGTCCCGTATTTCTACGCTGAAGCATTCCTCAAGAAACATGACTAACTCAACCATGTCGAGAGAGTCTAACATAAGGTCATTCTGGATGTGACTATCCCACTTAATTTCAGTGTCTAGTTCTTCCACCCTTTCACCCAAAGTCTCAGCAATAGCAAGTGACGCTACCTCAAGTAGCACCTCATCTGTTACTGGTTTGGGGGCAGCACGTAAGATATCTTTGATCTTATAAAACGTTGCTGAGTGTGACATAATTAATACTTGTACGATACTTCATTAGTTTGGCACGTCGCTCTGACAAATTCAAGTACCCTCATGAATTGTTCTGAATCATCACAGTTAAGAATCTGTACTTCAGACTGGTCACTGGTAATAGTAAATCGACGTGCGGGAATATCCACCTCACACAATTTTACGTAGTCTTCCATGGATCTCCATATTCACTGTCTTTATGATAAGGCAATGGATAAGCATTTGGGGTTGACATTGTGCCACTATGACATCTGGCATACTTGATGATGTCATCAGCATAGTGTTTGATGTCCTCCAGATCAGCATGAATCTCTTTATAGATCTTCATAGCATTCTTCTGGTCGGGTACCCCCTTAACTTTCTCCTCTATGTAGTTTGCTTTCTCAGCGTTGATAAAATCAACGAGAGTCTTAGCCTGACTTGACGAGATTGTCATACCAAACATGTGTTTGTTCCTTTACTATAGTACATTCAACTCAGAATGTCAATTAAGGTATATTCCGTTATTACAGTTAATAGTGAATGAGCTTCCAGATGCTGACATGTTTGCACTGCCACTTGCTGACATAACAAAATCGTTTGTGTTTATCCTTACATCTGTGCTACCTGTCTGGAGTTCCCAACCTACTCCGCTACTTGTTGAGACATCCATACCAGAGGGTTGTCCACCCTCTATACAATCAATATTTTGGCCATGAGCAACGGTTTTTACCTTGCCTTGGACTTCTGTAAAACTGTTTCTACCAACGTTGTCATACTGACAACCCTTGACGTTAAATCGAAGATCACCCGCTGATTCTAGTGCGAAGGTGCCTCCCTCTTTATCCATTCTAATCACACGGTTACCTTTGATAACCTCTGTTAACTGACCTCCTCCCTCCATATTGAGACGTTTGAAGGTACATCGTTCGTTAATAGAGTTAGCTATGACTCTGAGTTCATTGTCTGCGTTGATACCAATATTGGATGTGGAATCTATCATCATAGTTCCACCAACCTTTAGTTGATATTCACCAGCCACTCTGTCATATCTGTTGCCCTCTACCTCTGTGTGTAGGTTCCCCTCCACATTCAGGTGAGCATCACCGATAACTTGAATGATAAGTTTGTCGTCCTTTTTGTTTTTACCGACCTTAAGGGTGGTCGTCCTGTCACTATTTAGGTGTAAATCTCTGGCACTGATGATATATGTGTCCTCTTCTTCGTCCATTTCGACGAGACTGCCTGTCTTACCATTGATTATACGTATTCTTTCACCATCTTTTGAGTTGTCAAACTCCAGTACATGACCCGCTGAGGTCACTGTCACCCAGTTCTTTGGATAGTTCGTTATGTGTTGAGGATTTTCATTATTCTCTTCACTACCATCGAACAGTTCTGTATTTGTGGTATCTTGTCTTGCCATTAGTATCCTCCTCCACCACCGCCACCGCTACTAGGTGGGTTGCTAGGTGGATTATATTGTTGTGGTGGTTGTGATGGTGGGTCGTTTTGTGTGGGTGGATCCACTGTTACAGGTGTAGATGGTGTCTCTGTAATACCACTTGATATAGTGGTTGTGCCTGGTGATGGGTCTGATACACCTGATACCTGTGTCTCTATCACTTCTACTGTAGTGTTTGGTGGATGACCAACACAATCAATGTAAGTAGAAGATTCAAAGATCTCAGTGAACTTAGTAGGTCCTACGTACTGATATGTAGGAACTATATCAGCACCATATCCTTCTGGATCTACGATCCGAGGTCGTACAAATCCTACTGTCTTTGTATTGATAGTTGGGGTGAGTAACCTACCATCTGTATCAACAGATATATCACCAACCTCATTAGGTCCGACATATATCTTAGGTTCTTTGTATCCTTTACCTACGTTTGTGATGTCGATNGTGTCGAGCACTGGTATAATATCATCACAGTTAGCATACAATGCTGTAGCATTAGCAGGAATAGCGAGGTCATAGAATGTCTTCAATGGGTTAAGTTGGAACTTATATAAACCACCAGATGTCTGTATCTTCAGACCAGATGGAATGACATCATTCTTTTCTAGTGTTGCTAGAGCAACCAAACCAGTGTTGTCATAATCATATTCTATGATCTGTAGTATCGCTGTGTTTGGATCTCCATCTGACTCTTGGAAGAATAGTACATCTCCCTCGTCAGCATAGTCATTTAGCTCTACGTTGTCTATGAGGAAGAACTTCTGTTCTCTTGGGCAGTATGTATTGTCAGGATCTAATCCGTATCCTACGCCTGGTTTATCGACTCTTACTTTCTCTATTTTACCACCCTTAACAATAGGAGTCAACCTAGCACCAACACCTTCTGGTTCATTACATGTGAACATTGCTCTGACTCTAGCAGTCGTGTTGATGTTAGAACCTTTATTACGCATGAACACACCAACCATAGCACCTATGTCATCAATGATAGGTAACGCTCTGATAATACTTGTGGACTGTGCATTGTCAAAAATTAATTCTGGGAAGCAAGGTTTCTTACGTGTGTTACTTGGACTACAGTTTAGACTTGCGAAGTTGATAGTACCATCTGACGCACGTATAGGATATACACTGTCAAACTTCTCTACTAGACTCTTACCCTTCTCAAATGTCTTAGACGTTACACCAGTGCCAGGTGCACCAACCTCTGCGAACTCACCGTTCTTAGTGTTGAAAGCTTTCTTGACGAGTTTACCACCTTCAAACTTAGTGACTGGAACCCATCCACGTGAATTGGGCTTAGCTGTACCAACTAACTGAGTCTTACCATCTTTCAATGCACTCTTCGCTGCATCACTGTACTGACTCATCTGTTTCTTCTGCTTGTCTGCTTCACTCTCTTTAGCCCCTGCTCCTGTCTCGAATGTAGATAAACCAAGAGCACAAGATAGATCGCCATCACAAACCATGTCGATTAGATCAAGTATCTTAGAAGTGATACCTTGTATGAGGTTAGCATTGTTCTTGATAGCACTCAATGCACCATCAAGGATACCAAGTGCAGTGCTAAGACCCTCCATCAACTTNTCCATCATTCCACCAAACAAGTCTGAGAATATATCCTGTGCCAAACACAATGCAGCGTCTAATGCTTGTCCTAACAAGTCATTCAACATTCCACCAATAACATCTGCCAGTTCATTGAAGATTTGTTTGAAGAGACAGTCAACAAGATCTCCTATGTTCTTGAGCTGATCCACAGCTGGATCTAACAAATCAGGATCAGGAATCTTGATGTCATTGATAACGTCTTCTATNTGNTTCTGTGCTTCCTTCATCACTGTGCCCTTGACGTTAGAGAGTGCACCTGCCATGAATCCTTGTATTCTATTCTGTACTGCTTCAATCTCTCCTGCTACGTCTTCTATATCACCAGTGACCTTGTTAATAAACTCACCTACATCATTCTTCTCTATACCTCTAGCAAACTTTAGGAACTCAGCAGTAGCACCCTTGATCTTCACATCTGCGGGTGTACCACACTTACCATTACCTACATGTATAGTATATTTCTTTCTCTCGTCAGCCTTCTTCATTGCCTCAGTCTGCTGCTGTGCTTTACCACGTTCGTTGACTGTTGAGACTGTATCTTCTTCAGTTGTTTGTTGTACAGGTCCGCTAGTGTTACCTGTTTGTGGGTCAGTAGATGTTGTATCAGCTGTACCACCTACGATACCACCACCTGTACCATGCTTATCTGGATCATAGTCTGGTGCATGTATCTGTTGATATCCTATACTACTCTGCTCTGGTAGTTTAGTGTATATTGCTTCTGGGTTCTGGTCACTGATACTACCCATGATCACTGGTATCTGGGCTGAGGATCCATCCATGAAGAATCCAACTACCCATGAGCTAACTTGTAACTGTTGGATAGATCCCATACCACTCTTCATGGCATAGACAGCTGGCATGATACAAGATGCCCAAGGTAGATCTCTGGTTGGTAGTACCTCTTTGTCTGGGTTGTGATACCCTACAATTCTAACCTTAACCTTACCTGTATAATCATAATCTAGTGACTCCTCACCATCGTTCTCTGGATCTGACCCGTCGTTCTCGACTTGTCCTATCCACCAGTTGAACCCATCTTTACCGATGGCATGTGCTGCACTCTCTAAATTCATCCTATACTATCTCTATACAGTGTGACCTGAGTAGACATGGTGTCTCTCTCTGTCAAAAATTGACGATAGATTTTACCTACTATGTAGCGACCACTAATATCAGGNTCTGGCATGCCAGATCTAGCGTCAAACTTAAGAACTCTAACTACCTCTCCAAGACCCAAGTCTTGCTTACCCTCATACTGAAAGGTAGCTGACTGATTGAAGAACAACTGATTTCGGATCATGGACTGACTGAGCTGTCTTGTTAGTTCTTGTGTGTATGTACCCTCTGTGTACATAGCTGAGTCTATTACTTTAGACATAATTCTAGTTGGTGAACCACCTATCTCTTCTCCACCAAACCTCTTGTAGAACTCTGGTAATTCTGACATTGGGTTTAACTTCTTCATTTTAGGATAGAAGTCATTAATGAAGAACGGTGTCTCAGTGTACTTAAAGTCCTTCATGTCCAGTGTGAACGTGGTACTAGCATAACTACCAAGGTTAAGACCACGGAATATGTCCGAAGAACCTTGTACTGTAAATCCATCTACAGCGATCTCATCCTCATCTAACTCATCTGCGTTGAAGTTTACTTTTATATCTCTTACCTTTGGTTGTTCTACCAGAGAATCCATTGCTTTAAAATGATATCCTTTTCTGTCCTCATAGAATAAAAATCCTGCACTCTTCTTACCACTACCACTCTGTAGTATAGATCTCCATGCTAACCATGAGATAATAGTATATGGATCCCAGTATGGACTGACGAAAGATAGTTTAGTAGCACTCTCATCAGTTTCAATAGTTTTATCTGTCTTTATCTCTTTCTGCATCAACTCCTTTACTATCTCATGAGTTTGCTCGCCCCCTCCCTTACCAAATCTACGGGAAATTTTTTTAGCAGCATTTCTTGCTGCATCGACTGAAACACAATACAGAGTTGCCTGTGATTTCTTACCATCTACAACCATCCTGTCTTTGATATCATATATGATCATGTCATACGTAATCACATTACCACTACCATCAGTCCATTTGATGTCTATGGGTTCCATACCCTCTAGATTTCCTAAGATTCCTGTTGATGAGTCATTCAGTTTAAGAATCAATAGTACATTTGATTTAGTAATATCTTCGATATAATGTAACTCTAATAAATTATTGCTTGTAAAAGGTTGCACCATCATACCAGTCTGATCCGTCTCTGGATCATACATTGACATACCTATGTTTAGGTTCAATAACTCGAAATTAGATTCTTTGTTCATACTACGTCGTTGGGTGTCTGACCCCCATCTACGATGCTAATGCTATGTAGTAGATGTTTGCTTGGTTTTAGTGGTGCGGGAGGTAGTGGATCTGATTCACCAATACCCATACCTTTGTTAGAACCCATGGAAGCAATAGCTTTCATGATTGATTCTGAACTCATATCTGCTTCACCAGTAGCACCCTTTATTGTAAGTTGATTAAGTTCACTCATGTTCATCTCATTGTCCATGATGACTTGGTTAGTCAAAGAATTTATATCTTGCTTCTCATATTGACTACCTTTCTCAGCTGGTTGTACTCCACCTAGTATCTTATTCAACACACTGGTAGTCGCACTGATCGCCATGCCAGTAGAAGAACTCATGAATGCTTTCTTAGCACCTTGTTTGATAGTATTGAAAGTATTTCTTACCTTGTCCAGTCTAGTACTACCTTGGGTAGATATAGCGTCAGGTGCTTCTGGAGGATGTGCTGCACCACCCATACCGAGTGAAGGACCTCCTACTCCTTTAGGTTTCTCTCCTCCCCACTCTGGCCACTCACCTGTGTCCAAGTACTCCATTAATGCTTTATCTTGTACATCACTCTTTTCTATAGCAGCATTGAGTTCTTCATCCGTCTTATAACTCTTACCCTTACTCTTTTTCTTCTTACCACCACCAAGCATTCTACCCAAGGCACCAATTATACCACCACCCTGTACAAAATTCATCAGTTTATTTTCTTTCTTTTTCTTCTTAGTTTTTACACCAAACGTCTTTCCTACCTTAGATATCTGTCCCTCAAGTGCTGCTCCTTCACCACCTGGCACATCAATCTTCTCCATCAACCCTGCTAATCCTGCTGCCACTGCCTTGAGTGGTAGTGCCATAGCATCTGCTAATGCTTTCTTATACTCTTCTAATCCTAAATCTTCAGTCAGTTCAGTGGCAACGTTCTTCTTACCTACCAGTCCTAAGCTCTCTAGTGATTTGACACCTGATTTCGTTTCAGGTCTCTGACCCGCAGTAGGAGTCAGGGAGTTCATCATAGGTGATGGAGGTACAACACCACCCTCTGCTAGTTTTAGTTTAGGAGTCTGCTGTCTTTGCCAACTGAATACTCTACTCTTTGGTTTTGGTTTTTCTGGTTGTGCGTCTGCTCCATCAGCTCCATCCTCACCAGGATCACCTTTATCTCCTTTCTCTGGTTCTTCAGACTTTTCTTTCTCTACGGGTGCTTCTTCCTCTTCAACCTCATCATCATCACTGAAGTCATCTGCCGACGTGAGATCCATTGGAGGTATAGAACCTGGCGATATGAAGTTAGCAAACTTCTGCATCGTGGTCTTTGCCTTCAAGACCTCGTAACCATTAGCTAAGTCTTTCTTTATTCTACCGTTAGCTGAGTCATCTCTCTTGTCTGCCTCAGCAAGCTGCTGCATATTCTCAGCAAGTAAGAACTCCTTATACTTGTCCTCTCTGAACATGGTGTCCAAGAGTTTATTACGGTCATCAAAAAGACCCGTAAGATCACTCAAGACCTCATGTACGTTGTCTATACTGGGAAACTTGTCTATATCCTTCTTACTCATAACTTAACAAATCTCCCTGAGAATGTGTCGACTCCATACGCATCAACAGTTTTTGCCTCAACTGTCACTATTTTAGTCACAGGTATCGGTATTGGTTTTGGAACAGGCACTGGATAAGGAACCATCTTAGGTTCTGGTGGTTTACCACCACCAAACATGTTACTCATGAAACCACCTATAGCACCAAATAAACCAGGACCTCCCATGGATCCATTACTGGTTGGCCACTTGACTGTCTGTGATAGAGGATAACCATAGCTAGGACCTCCAGTACCATTCTTGCTAGGTGCTTCGACAGGACTGAATGTAATTAAAGGAGCATAAGGCATAGGATCTCCAGATCCACCATATCTCGTTCCATTCTTTTTAGTGTCCGCTTCAAAGTGAAGATGAGGTCCTGTAGAACTACCTGCACCAGGATCTCCCTTAGCACCACCAGTCTCAGCAAGTTTCTCTCCTGATATAAACTCACCAGTCTTCTTAACAAACTTAGATAGGTGTGCTATACGCATCTGGATCTTAGACTGTGGTAACCACACGTCCATCATGTTTCCATAAGCACCATACTTGCCCGCTGCTAAAATTTTACCTGGTTCATTAAATCCTACAGGTGTACCTACAGGAGTTCCTACATCGACACCACCATGAGGTCTAGATCTCCCTTCTGTTGATCCATACTTGTCAGTGATTGGGAAATCTCCTATCGACATAGCAGTTGCCGAGTCAAAGGACTCATTACTACTTGATACAAGTTGTCCATTACCATCAAATGACATTGATGAGTTGCTAATTATTGTCTGTGTAATAGGTTGTGCTGCGGCTGGTGAAGAAAACATTGAACCAACAGCACCAGCTGCCATGCCCATGGGTGTCATCTTAAATGCTCCCTTAGCTAGGTTCATGGCACCACCACCAAGTTTTTTCAGGAATCCTCCTGCCATTTTTGCTATCTTACCACCTTTAAAAATTGCCATGGGCTTTGCCTTCTGTCCGAACATTGATGCTATTTTTGCTGTTTCACCCAATATTCTCTGGGACTCTGCGGTTGGAACGGGTAGTGTATTCAAGAATCCCGTAGTCACATCTGTCAGTGTAGTACCAACCTGTTTGAGTAGGTTCTGGAATACAGGACCTAACTTGGAATATGGTACCACAAGTTCTGGTTCTCCACCTTCAGCGATCAATGCTCGTGTGGGTGAACTAACAGAACCACCATCCTTCATACCAGTGACATCTTTAGCAATCAGAGCTGCGTCTAATCCTGCTGATATAGCAGTACCAGGACCTGGTATTGTAGATGCTATACCTGATCCTGCCTCCATGAGAGCACCAGTTATATCACCCTTCATCAATCTTTGAAGACCGAATCCTAGTCCAGCTACCAAACCTACGACTGGTATCTTCTTCAGTCCTACCTTGACTGCTGTCTTGGCAGCAAGTTTCCCTGCTACTTTAGTTCCTGCTTTCGCTAGTGTCTTTTTCGTAGCAGTCTTGACTAACTTCTGTGCTACTTTCTTCTTAGCTGACTTTGGTATTATCTTGTTAACTAGGTTGGCACCTTTACTTTTAGCTGCTTTGAGAACCGTCGTACCTTTCTCAAGTGCTTTCCCTGCTACCTTCTTACCTACATTCTTTATCTTATTACCTACCTTCGCACCTTGTTTAGACATAAACTTTTTAGCTTTGTCTATCTTGAGGACTCGATTGACCTTACGGCCAGTCTTTATCCCCGCTGCTTTCATTTTGCGTTTGAGCTTGACGACAGGGTTCCTACCCTTCACCTTCTTCATCCTGTTTTCAAGACTGGACTTACCTGGTTTCGCTCTTAATTTCTTTTTCAGTCTATTATTAAGGAGATTTTGAAGGAGACCGCCACCTCCACTGGATTTCTTTTTCTCTTCTGCTGCTTTTGCTTTCTTACTTATAACCGTGACTCTAGTCTGTTGAACCTGAGTCATAAAGAACATCTTTTTCTTATTCCTAAGAAACTCGATGTACTCCATCTCAGTGTCGAGCATACGCTTGGCACTAGAAACCAGCTTACCTGATGAAGGTAAGAGTTTAATACCGAACATAGCAGCGACACGTTTCTTCATCGTGATCTTCGTTCTTTTTCTATACGTTCCCTTTCATCACTAAGCCACTTAGCGAGCATGTTGACGTAAATGTCACGCTCCCAAGGGATCATATTTTCTATGTCACTCAAGGTATATTTATGGTGTTGCACCAAGGCAAAGTTCGTTTGATAGAACCTTGCTAACCCCTCTTGGAACAGGGCTATCCGAAAAAATTGACTAATCCCTCGATGACTGCATTCGTTTTAATGCCTGTGTTAGGATTAGTAACTGTAAGCTCATGACGAAGAGTAGGCATAGTATCAAAGAAGTTTTGGATACTTTCAAACTGGTCGTTAGTAAGTTTCTCCAACCATTTTTGAGCTTCTTCAGCTGTGAATGATCCACAATCTTCTCCTTTATTATATACTCGGTCAATACATGATGATACTAACTCATAAGGGTCAGTCTCTTCTTCTGTAAAGTTCACCTTGGCAAAGTAGTCCAAGTTAGGGTACTTCATCTGTACCACAATATCTTCATTCAGTTTAATTGTAGACTCATGTCCTTTGGGGAAGTTGACCTTGACAACATCAACGGGGAATGACACGGGGACTTTAGTCTCAGGATCATCATCACATGGTACTTCCACATCAATAGTCTCTTGAATAGATCTACCACGTAATTGTAGGAAGATGTACTCAACGTCAAAGATGGATAGGTCTTCCATCTTGAACCTAGTGATGATACAACTTTTAAATATCGTTTTAATCGCTTCTAATATCTGAGCACTGTCATTCTCTTCTAATGCTAAGATAAGAATCTTTTGTTCTTTAACAAGGAAAGGTCGATATTTTAATTTTTTCTTCGATGAAGGTATAACCAACTCATAGGTTGGCGTAACAATTTCAGGTAATGGCATAATAAATTAGTCCGTATATATTATATATCAGGTTCCTGAGACTCCTACTCTCTGCTCAAACTTGAACGGAGTAAACTCAGAGTACTCATAGTACATACCTATACTCAATTTGACAACTCCAGAACCTCCTGAGCTGTATGGTATAGATGACATCATATATGGATATGACTTACGCAACTGTACAGTGAACACATGATAGTTTGCTGTTGGTTGTATGTTGTTTTTATCTGGAGAAAATTTTTCGTACTTCTTTATTATTGTATCACATGTGTAGTCATTATAAAAGTGTTGAGCTAATGCTCTTGCTTCTTTCTTACCTGATAGTACGCCAGGATCACCAACGTCAGCACCTTGTATAAAATGTTGCCATGCTGTGAAGAACTTAAATGCTTCTGACTTGACATCAAGTATACACGAGAAGTCCATCTCATTATATACCTTTGCCATTGCGGGTTTCATAGTGATACCCTTGTGTACTTGCTTCACATCCTGACTGGTTAATGACACGCCAGGTACCTGTGCCTCATTAATCAGGTCAACCATGAGGTTATTATAAGATGTATTTTCTATCTGATACTCTTCCTTCATAAATCTTGCTAACTTATCACCGACAGCAAACTCCAGATCAAACTGGTTGGTAGAACTAGGTCCTCCTCTGGTTTGTAGATCTGATATAAAGGATGTAACGCTTTTGAGAGTCATAAATACCCATATGGGGTGGTATTTTTATTTATGTCTCTAAAACAAGGAAAGTTCAAACCTAAGAATTATAAGAAGTATAAGGGTGATCCAACCGAGATATTTTACAGGTCTGGGTGGGAACTTAAGTTCATGAACTGGTGTGATAGTGACAGGTCGGTGCTTAGTTGGTCATCAGAGGAGATAGTAATTCCATACAAATGTCCTACTGATAACAGAGTTCATCGTTACTTTCCTGATTTCTGGGTCAAGATAAAAGAATCAACTGGAGTCAAGCAATATATCGTAGAGGTCAAACCTCTCAAACAAACACAAGTACCGAAACCCCAGAAACGTCAAACCCAAAAGTACCTAACGGAGGTTATGACCTATGCTAAAAACGATGCAAAGTGGAGGGCAGCTCAGGAATACTGCAGCGACAGAGGATACAACTTCAGAATCATCACAGAGCGAGAGCTCAGAATTAACTACCCTGCTCCAAAGTCTAAAGGGAAGCAAAATAAGCAAACCTCAGCTAAGAGAAAAAATATTTGAAGCACTGTATGACAATGCTACTGAACAACCACAGGTAGGTAAGTGGTATTTCTTTGAGTATGACCCGAAATACAAGGATATAATAAAGAAATGGGATGAGTACCCACTAATAAAACTCATGGAAATTAAGAAGGATAGGATGTTAGGTATGAACATTCACTTCCTAAGACCAAAAGCTCGTCTTGCATCACTAAATAAAGAAGAAGCCCCTATGGCAACGCTTCGTTACTACATACCTAAGAATGCCGATAACTTATTCTTCGAGATACCAGAGGAGGATATGCAGGCAATGAGTCAATTACCTTTAGAACAATTTCATAGAAACAGATGAGTGGGAACCGAATATTATATGGTGAGGATCGAACCTACCCCAAGGGTTTGACTGATATCCCTCTTGCATCTTATTTCAAGATTACAAGATATCAATATAATGCAGGAATAAAAGAAGCGAGAGCATCAGGTCAGAACGATGCTGCATCAGCACTGGGTAATATCAGTGGTCTTACTGGAGCTTTAAAAAACAGTCAAGAGTTCCTTTATGGAGGTTCGGGTGCCCAAGATACTGAGGGCGATAAGAGGATGGATGACCTCAACAACGAACTTAGGGAAATGGCAATAGAACAAGTTGGTAGTCCATCAGGAATGGGTAGAAGTGCAAGTAAGAATCATAAGAAGAAGAAAGAAAAAGCTTTAGCAAAGATAAGCAAGGGTGAGTATGAACATCTATTCAGGGACGGTCCTATTACGCTTCAGGATGGAACAGTCATTGATAATGCTAACCAGTTAGCTGACATAAAGAATGAATCATTTGAAACTGCTGACTCAGTTCCTACGATCTATCGTTTACCCATGCCCAATGAGTTTCAATATTCATATGGTGCTGACTGGGGTAACACCTTTAAGCTAGGTACAATGGCAAGGGTACTTGATGATCCAGGTGGTGCTTTAGGTCAGATGGCTCTTACTGGTTCTCTGTCAGGTCTTAAGGACGCTCTTGGTCAGATCACTGCAGGTTTTACGAAAGAGGTAGATGATAAAGCTGGTATAAATGTGTCCAGTGTTCTTAAATCAGCATTCAAAGGAGCAACAGATCCACTTGGTGTCAATAGTGATATCACTCAACCAGCTAACTTCTTAGGTCTAGCAGGACTAGCACCTAATGAGAATGCCATCATGATGTTCAGTAGAATGGAAATGAGATCTTTCTCATTAACATTTGAGTTCTTTGCTCGTGATGAAGATGAAGCAGAGAACATTGATAAGATTATTAATGGATTCAAGACTGGTATGCACCCTGTTGCCAATGATAGGGGAACTGGTGGTGTACTAGGTTTTCCAGATCTATTCAAACTAGAACCATGGTTCGGTGCTATAGATGAGAACGGTACTGTTGTTGATGGTGGTCAACCACATCCAATGATGCCACGTTCTAAGATGTGTGCTTTAACCAATTTAAGTGTTAACTCATCTCCATCTAATAACTTCGTTACCACTAAGGGTGGTCAAATCCCATTACAAACAATCAGTTGTACCTTTGCTGAGACAACAGCACTTACTTCTGCTGATTTAGAAACAGGTAGATTCTAATGAGTTTATTTCAAAACGCACCCAATGTAATATACAACTATACGGATCAAATTTTAAATCCAGAGTTTTATCGTGCCAAAAATTTATGGAGAAGAAACAACATCAGAGACGACTACTTAGCGTCTGTTGTTATCTTCGATGATGTCTTCATTAAAAATGGGGAGACACCAGAGTCAATAGCGTTCAACTATTACAATGACACATCTTTAGGTTGGACTATCATGATAGCAAATAACATTACAAACTATCATGAACAGTGGCCACGTACTGCTGATGCCTTGAGAGATTATGTGTACGCAAAATATGAAAACCCCGCTGCCGTCATGATGTATGAGACAACGGAGGTAGTGGATGCTTTGAAGCGTAAAATTGTAAAGTCAGGGATAAGAGTTCCAAGTAACTTCCAAGTTACATACTTTGATGGAACTGCTTCTGCGGGTGTAACTGTGAATCCAGTAGCACCTGTGACATACTATCAGTATGAAGAGAGACTCAATGCTGAGAAAGAGAAAATAAAATTAATAAAACCCATCTATATAAAGCGATTTGCTGAGTTATATACAGCATCACTTCATAGAGGTGGGTCGTTGATTATAGGTCAGAGTAAATCTGAAATTAAAATAGACTAAGGATTGAAGTCAACAATACCCTGTGTATCAGGTGTGTCGATCATATAAGTAAATCCATCGTCTGTAAAATTATATTGCATTTCACTACCATCCATAGCATCTAAATCGCCACCGACTCTTTCACTAGAGAAGGTGGTTTTGTGGTCTTCATCGAAGATTTTTAATCCTGCGTCTGTTAACACATGATCGTACATCTTGGTGAATACCTTTGGTGGTATGGTACAAATATGAGCACCATTCCAGAATGCGAGTGTAACCTTAGCAACGTCACGAATAGATGCTGCTAATACCTCAGTATAGATGTTGTGTTTCTTGTAGATATCAACTATAGAACGAACAACCTCTACACCTGAGTGAGAGTTATCTTCTAATCTACCAACGAAAGGTGANACATATGTTGCCCCTGCCTTTGCTGCTAGGATTGCTTGTGCTGTGCTGAATATAAGTGTTACGTTTACTCTAATTAATTCTTTTGAAAGAGTGTGACAAGCAAGGAGTCCGTCTGGTGTACACGGAACCTTGATTGTCGCACAGTCACCAAACTTTGCTTTTAATCTACGACCTTCGTTGATCATAGTTTCAGCATTGCCTACGACTTCCATAGAGATATCACCGATTCCCATGTCCTTGAGTTTTTGGTACACCTTTTCTGGGTGTCTGCCACTCTTCATGATAAGGGTAGGATTGGTCGTTACACCATCAATAAGACCTGTTTCGTATGCGTCTTTAATCGCCCATACGTCAGCGGAATCAATGAAGATCTTCATAGTTATTCGTTAGCAAGTTTAGCAAAATAGGATAAGGCATCATCTTCTTCTGCGGGAGCAGGAGTCGGTGCTGACTTAAATGTAGGAGCAGATTCTGCTGCTACAGATTTGTAAAGACCTTCACTTTGGTCTTCTAAGTCCTCGATTTCTGTCTGACGAGGAGGTGTAGGTGCTGCGTTGAGAACCTGATTTAATCTAGTCTGTAACTCATCNAAAGTTTTAAACTTATCAGGAGCAGTAAAGTCAGTAAGACTATACTGTTGCTTCCATAGAGTTTCTAACTCTGAATCATCAAATCCTTTAAGTGTGCTTGGTTCAGCAAACTCAGATTTGTCGTAGTTCCAATAACCTTCAACCTTACGGATCTTGACTTTAAAGTCAGCACCCTTCCAGAAATCAAATGGGTTGATTGGAGTTTCATCAGCAAATGCGGGTTGCATTGCTTCTGTTAGTTTATCAAAGATCTTCTTACCATACTTGTAAAGGAATACTCTTCCTTCATTCTCTGGATTAGCAGGATCTTGTAAGACGTAGATGTTACTGTAGTAAGATAACTTACGTTTTTGCTTACGAGCAACCTCTTTGTCGGCATCACTACCGCTATTCCATAGGGTTCTGTTTAGGTCTGAAACAGGATCTTTTTTACCTAAAGTTGTCAAGGAGTTTTCGATATACCATCCACCAGGACCTTGGAAGGCATGACTCCAAACTTGTGCCCATGGAAGGTCTTCTCCATCGGGTGCGGGTAGGAATCTGATTACTGCGTAACCATTGCCCGCTTTGTCTACTTCTGGTTTCCAAAGACGCTCATCGGCACCTCTGACCTCGGTCTTGTTTAGTGACTCTGCCTTAGAAAGCAGATCAGTATAACTTGACTTTTTAAGTGAAGCAAAAGACATTGTATTCTCCGTATTGTTTGTATTGTACTGTATAGTCGTACGTTCTATTTATAGCAGAAAAGGAAGTCGTTGACAAGGCTTTCAGACTTTTCCTTGCCAAACTTTTGTGCTAAGTAAGGACCCACTGGATCCAATCGAGTCATATAAGTATCAAAGTCCTTATATACATTCGTGTCTGTACCTTTCGGTTGATTTAATTCTATCATCTCTTTGTATTTTGTCAAGTACTGTTTAAATGTGTCGAGGTGCTGATCTACCTCGTCCATCGGGCAATACCTAACATAGATGTTCTCTGAGAAATGATTACCACGTTCAAAGAAACGATAGTTCTCAGTACATTTGGGTAGACCATCTACACTAAAAAGATACTTCTCTGTAGGGTGTTGGAAGTCGAATACTATGATGACTCTCTTCTGTGTGAACCCCATGAGATCCATACCAAAGCAAGGTAGATTTGCTCCAGTGTTAGGATAGATTATTGTATTATATACGTGCGTCTTATCACTCCATATATCTACTTCTCTAGACTTAATAAAGTGTTTGTTCTTGTATATCTTAGCAGTAAGGTTGGTTCCTTTACCTTCCCATTCTGCCCATGTGTTTTGATACTCTAGATCAGGGAATGTTTCCCATACTGCTTCCTTCCANTNCTTCCACAAATTCATTCTTCACAACTCTCCAATTCTTCAATAGCATCAACTGGTACTTCATTACCACCTATGTTATACCAGTGAACATCATTTCGTATGCCAAGGTATGATAGATCACTAAAACTATGTTCTCTTAGCATAGCTTGTAATCTATAATGTATTAGTTCAGATTTCTTCATGTTAAAGGTTCAATTCCGTAAGGTGTCAAATCATAGTATGGGATAGTCAAAGGTTCACCCTTACGTGGTT
>FUFK010042213.1_pt1 | contig 21895 bp, 34 predicted proteins | sample 1021851 | NCBI WGS metagenome assembly FUFK01 (sample SAMEA51879418, study PRJEB19060) | metagenome
TATATTATAAACTCTTTACCAGTTATGAGTAGAAATACGATTGTCTATGCTAAAGATGAAGATGAAGCATGGGATATTTTTTATGGAGATAAAAAAGGCAAAATAGTACAAGCTGATATTGGTGATTTAAAATATACTGATTTTGATGATTATGTTGATCCAGAAATTGAAGAGGAAAAGGGGGAATAATGGCAAAGGTTAGAGTATATCACGCTGTCAATGTAGATGACAAGCAAGTAGTAATTGACATTCACGAAATAGCGAATGAGAGCATAAGAAAAATGAAATTAGAATATCCAGGTTATGATATTGTAATAGTGGACGATCACCCATTGGGTGAAGGACATTTTAATTAACAAGCGAGCAGAAGGGATAATATGACAGAGAACGAAACATTAAAAAATAGACTTGCTGAATTAAGCAAGCAAAATACATTATTAGCAGATCATTTAGCTAGTATGTGTTGTCAAGCAGATGAAGACACGCCAAGCGAATATAGGACTGAACACTTTAGGTCTACTATGGATGACGCTTACGAGTATTTAGAAAAAATAAATTACTTTAAGAGGGAAAAATGAAACATACAATTAAAGTTATAGATGAAGATATCAAGAAAGGGGAGCCGGGGAGTTGTAGCCGTTGTGCTATCGCTCAAGCATTACAAAGATATTTTAAAACTAAAAATACAACAATCAGAATAAATGGTAAAAGTGGTTTAATTGATATTGATGTGGATGAAAAAAATTTTAGAGTAAATGATATGCATGTAGGATATGTTGGAGAATTCATTTATGATTTTGATCAAATTGAAGGGTGGTCTCAAGCTAAACCAATTGAATTTGAGATAATAGAAAATGAGGGTTCCAATGGCTAGAAAAGTATTAAAAAGTAAAAAAGGTCATGAGATAAAAGTTTATGCAAAAAGATTTATTATAGATGTGTTTGAGGATAATTTACATTTAAATCATTTATTGTACTGGGACAAACCGGTGAAAGAATTTTTTTCGAGTTATGATGTAGAAATAAGAGAATTAGATGATGATGAAGTTGTCACAAAATTTTAAAAATTTGCGCAAGCCGGCCTTNGNTGAGCGCAATAGAGATCCCCATGTAGGGGCAAAGCCGTTGGGGATCTCGACCAAAATAATGCTTGCAATTAATTTATCTTATGATATCTTATTAGGAGGAGGAAAAGATGAATAAAGTCACACAAAAAATAAAAGATGAGATATGCGAAATNAATCCATATTCAAAGAAAACTAAAATAGAGCGTGTAGTGTCACCAGTAGACTGGGTTGATATTTATGTTAGTAGAAGAAAAGATGGAGATAATGCATATTTTCTAAAGCACGGAAAATATTTATCTACATGTTTTTCATCAGTATATTGGAGGCTATCCGATTTTAGGAATAGCTGCGATTATATGGGCATGCCAGATAGCGTAATTAGGGCTATGAGCAAAGACAATGGCGGTGGTTATTTAACTAGAAGACAGATCCTAGATGCTTTGGTTGAGGTTAAAGCGGGGGATAAATTTTCTCTTTTTANATTAATGAAACAATTAAATTGGGAAGATGAAAACGAAAGCAGATATAAATTAAGTCCAAAGGTGGCTGAAGGATACATGGGTAGAAAGGTTGCAGAATGAGTGATCAAACTAAACATGATATTGATGAAGTAATTACAAAAAATCATATCAAAAATTATGAGAATGAAACAAGAAAAAAATTTGAAAACTGGTTGGAACAATGCCCGGTCATGTTTGCAAATACAACTGGGTTTGGTGACCCAGAAATAAAAATATATAAATTTAATCTTAGGAAAAGGAGGTAATAATATATGTTTTTAATAATCAGAGAGCAAGAGTTCGAAAATATGGAAAGTAGTTTTAGAATTGTTGGACAATATAAAACTAAAGAAATAGCAGAGGACAAAAGAAAAGCTTTTAGAATTATTGAAGATAAGGGNGATNTNCATTTTTANATNTGNGAAACCCCGTTAATTCTAAAAAAAGAGGTTGCATAATAAATGGAGGAAAAGATGTCAACTAGAAGCAACGTTGCGGTTGTGGATCCTGCAACAAATAAAATAAAAGTTATCTACGTTCATAGTGACGGATACCCNGAGGGGGTTGGAGTATNTTTACATAAATACTACAATTCTTATGAAAAAGCAGATCAGTTAGTAAATCATGGNGGGGCTTCATACTTAGGTGAAACNATTGATGAATGTTTTTTCTACGGAAGAGACCGGGGTGAAAAAGATAATAACCCGGAAAAGCATAGGGATGAGTGGATGTATTTTAACTCCATGAGAGGTGATTTCATGATTGAATACATTTACATCTTTAAAGATAATGAGTGGTATATCTCTGAATGTAAATCTGTAAAGAAACCAAAAGATACNTATGCAAATGAGGGGGTTTACTATTGGACAAACCCTATTTTGTTAACGAAACATAANGAGTTTCCAAAAAAACANGATAAGGCTAAAGATACTGAGGTAAAAATGATCTCTCAAATTGGTAAAGTGTTAAAAGAAAAATTTGGTGAGGATAATATTTTACAGCAGGGTGGAAAAATGAAAAAANTGCATTAACGATTTGGGATAGTGGCGGGTCTCCGATGTTCTCCTGCATCTAGGTAAGTTCGTAAATTTTGAATAATTTTGTGCCATGTGTATATTCAAAATTTGTATAGCGTAAATAAACTTACCACCGCCACATTANATTTTTTTAATATCTTTNATAACGTTATTAGGTATTATAGTCGTATTTCCAACACTTTCAATATCAATGCCATTATCAGCAAAAGAATAATCCCCAAAAATTCTAGTCACACCTTTATTCTGTGAAAATAAATGGCCTTTAGTAATACATGTAGCAAGTTTAGATTTTTGTAATTCTTGAAAGCTAGACCAATTTGAATTTGAAACAATATCATACCACTCCACAGAGACCATNGGATATTTATCAATCTCATTTTTTATTTTTTTTCTGTGTGTAATTTTTCGTCTTGACATTTACCTTACCTAATTTTGTNACCAATTGCGGGTTATGTTTTTTATTAAATAAAACTAAGAACTCTGACCAACTAGCTTTTTTTAATTTCCAAGGTATCTTCCGCTTCGATCTCGATTGTTTTTGCATTATATCCATCAATTTTTTTTGATAATTCTTTTAATTTTTTCTCGAGTTCGATACGTGTCATACCTTCTAATCCGCTAACTTTAACCTCTCTTTTATCGACATACAACCCTGCTANCTGACCAGATCTAAACTCAGCCTGCACAGAGACATTAAATTGTTTATTTTTTTCTGCTTGTTTAGATAAATGATCTAGTCTTTTAAAACGTTTTAATTTATCTTTTTTAAATTTATTGACTTCTTCCTCATATTTTCTATCTAAATATTTCGCAATATGTGGGTTTAAACGTCTATTTAGTAGCCTTGAAGCTATGGCTGAGTAGTCTTTTTCATTTGCACACTCATATTTGGCCTGTTTACAGGCTTCCGCATACGTAATTTCGCCCCAATTTGCCACAAGAATGTCACAAAATAATCTCTGTTTAGGGGTTAAATCTTTATCAGATCTTTCTATTTTTTTAATTTGCGCCATATTTTTATTATATAGATTATTCTAACCCATGAGCAAGTCTCAAGTGTATTTAGGTAGCTTTACCGCAAGACGTGTCCCTGAGGGACACCATAGGGACACCANAGGGACACCATAAATAGTGACTTAAAGTGTTGTTATTATTGCTTTATTTGGTTATAGGGACACCAGGGACACCATTTTAGACCCCGGGGGTACTTTTTATCGATCAGAGGTCTATATAATCTATATAGGCCTTTTTCCGTTGTCCGGTGGCCATGATGATTTATCCACATATCAGGCCTTTTTTTCCATTGCCCACGGATACCGGATCATGTATAATGAACTTAGTTTATGTGTTTTCATGGACTCACTTTAGTTAATTCTCTGGGGGCAACATTTTTGCTCTCTTATTATTCAGCCCCCAGGGATAAATATTCTAGACCACCATGACTAAGATTTAATCTTCAACCTTAAAATTTTTACCATTATTTCTTTTCTNTCCCCCGCAGTTTTAACCGCTCTATAGTCTCTATATAAAGATCGATACTCATTCCATTTTCTCTGTACATNATTAAATTTTATTACCTTACGTTTTTTTAAACTATTAACTTGATCACTGACTACATCTGGATCTAAACCGGCTAACCAACAAATATTCTGGAAATCCTCTGGTTTTTTAGTAAACCACTCATAAGCATCTATTTTAAAATANGTNTCNAGCTTNGTATTAGAATTAGATAAAACATCTTCAAACGCTTGTAAAATAATCGATTGAAACAACCTCTCTTCCGGTAGCTGTTTCTTTTTAGTGAGCATAGTCGCCAATTTAATGCCCAAAATTTTTAATAAGTTCGCTGAATAATTCACGATGGTATTTCAGGGTTTTAGGAGAAAAGCCCATNCTCAAGCAAAATGTATAATCCTCTAATACACTTTCAATATATTCGCTTTTGTCTGGGCCGTCCATGACACGGCAAAGTTCAACGGCAGGATCTTCCTTGAAATCTTTATTCATGTACATGTGCGGAGGGGAAAAGATGATATGGATTGAGGTTCCTCCGCACACATTTTTCCTAGCACGCTAGAAAAATCGTAAATTCTGTAGTCGTATCCAAATACCATAGTTCTCCTTAATTAATTTAAAGAAATTGTACGTTGATGAATGAAGATAAAGAGTTTAACCCCTCTTTTTCATTAAGGTATTAGAATACGATATTTAATAAATATAGGATTATTTTTTATATTGCAATAGATTTTTTTTGGCACTTTTTAATAAAAAAAGTACATAGATAGGTGGGGAGAGTAGATCCCTTTCCTGCTCTCCTCAAAAAAAAGGGCCAGTCTCCCGGCCCTTTTCCAGCCCCAGATTAAAGGTTAACCATCCAATCTGCAGGCCTACTTACCATTCATGAGCTTCTTGCCCTGAGATAGTAAATTCTCCCTGGTTTTATCATACGATGAGCCATTTTTTTTAGATATTTTCTTAACCTCATCATCCACAATTTTTGCGATCATAGATGCGGGTTTTCGAAAACCATGACTACCCATTGCACGTAAAATGCAATAAGTGTCAATGTCAACAGCGCATGATTTCCATTTGTTTATGTCCATCTTCTTTCTCTTTCTAGGAGTCATCTCCTTCTTCATCATCTTGATATTCTCGGTCTAAGAAATATCGAGTGAAGTTTATTTTATTATGAACATTGCCGTTATAAATTTTGTCAAAAACTCTGACAAAATCCTCCGTATTTGTTCCCCGCAATAACAGAGCGGATTTGCTTTTNAATGCAGTTTTAAAACGTTCCCATTTAAATTTAGGATGTTCTGANACCACAGCGTAAGCAGTAATAAAAGATCTGGTTAATCTAATATTGAAATTATTTTTCATAAACATCAGACTAGCTCCAATCTCATTACATCTCTGTAAAGATTTGATTTTAAATTTACCCTGTTTAAAATCATTTCTTGTTTCTCTCCACATTGAGTATCCGCCTGCAAGTAAAAATATTGCACACTCCAATGGCATAGAATATTGTTTAGTCATCGCTTTAACTATCTGATATTCTTTTTTACCATTCTCAATATGAAAATTTAAATAAGCAGTCATAGGCCAATTTTTTCTATTGGCGTTCATAATGGCAACATCGAATTCATTTTCGAATTTACCTCTTATGTATCTAACTGGCTTACCCANTTCCTTACGAGCTTGTAAGGTATGTTGACCATCAACAACCTCATCATTCTCGTTGATAAAGATGGGAAGATCAAGATCTTTTTTCNTCATTTCCCGCATCAAACGTTGCACGTGTCCTTTATCAATTGCACGATTTCCTTTAACAGATCGGAACATACTATAATCACGGGTAATGTGAATTACATTGCTATCCTTCTGTTTTTTTGGTTTAGACATTATATATCCTCACTTAAGTTAATTGCATCAATTTCATCGTGGACTAAATCAGAAGCTGTCCAAACATTTATTGGATAAACAGCCTGACCATCTAATACCAATGGAACTTTTGCAAGTTTATTTATTTGATCTTTAAAATGGTAATCCGATGCTTCCATCGGTTGACCATCTATTGTAACAGATCGAGTTTCAGAAAGTATTTGATCCATTCCTTTAACCCAATCATTAAACGCCTCAGACTTACATTTCATAATATACTCCTGCGGCTTTTAATTCTAATAGTATCTTTTTCATCTTACACATGATAACCTCTTTTTAGTTTACTTTTAATAATATAAACATTAAAATGGGATTTGCAAGAAAAAAATGCAAAAAAATATTATAGGATAATATGAGACTATGACCAAATATTTGTTAATTATGTATATGTGTAGTATGTTAAGTGGCCAGTGTCCGTCATCTCATGTCACTGGATATTCATTTGATACTCATGCGGCCTGTGTAGAATATGGCTATAGAGTGGCACATGGAACTTTTAAAACACTTGAGGAAACTCAAGAAATGGAGCAAGAATACATAGAAAATAGCAGAATTGTGGTCAGATTTGATTGTAAGGCCGTAAATGTGCCCAAAGAAATAGTCCCACCACCCAAACCAAAAGTATCAACATAGTTGACCTTTCCGCCTAAATTGATATATAATAATGCATGAAACTATATCGTGTCCAAGCTAAATATAAGGGGATACTAGTTGATGAGACACTAGAAGCTGAAAACGATATAGAGGCTCTTGACACATTTAAATCGAAAGTTGAGTCAGGAGACTACAACGAAAAAGATGGGGGAGGTTTTTTAAATCCGGATCGTCTTTTTATAACTTTCGAGGAGGTTGAACGAGATGCAACTACAAAAGTTAATATCGGAAAAACTTCAATTGGAGTCCAAGTGGGCCAGTCAGGCGTTAACGCAGGGCCGAGTGACTACTGATATGAAATGGATCGATATCAAGATCAAAAGTCTTAGAAAAAAGATTAATGATCAAAGCGTGGAAGACGCTAAAAAAGGTCTATTCGACATAGCTAGTTAAACTAGCAAAATTTTTTAAACTTTTATCTCAGGGGACTTGTCTGCTCTAAAAACTTAAAACCCATTAAATCCCAGAAAGCTGCGAATTGTCGCACCAATTATTTAACACCCTAAAACATCAACGCTCTAGAATTCAATAAAAATTTTTTTTCATCAAAAAGTGAAAAACCGAAAATGTTATAATAGGAGATAAAAAGTTTTTTTATAAATTTTTTATTAGTGATGTGACAGCTCACTTAGTTATTAAACATCGTGAATATGATCCGGCTCAACTAAAGGAGTGACTATGAGTGAAAAAACACTTAACCAACAATTAACTAAGTTAGACTCAATGATGGCAACGTTAGATGTCAAATACAATACGATAAAAAAATATCAAGATTGTAATTCTACATTGCCAAAAGATTTACCTTACATAACTAAAGTCGAAGCCCAAAGAGCTTACAGACTTTTAGTTAGAAAATTCGGAAGAAAACAAATTCCGGGGTATAAAGGTTATGGATCTCAAAAAGATCGAACTTGGATAAACAGAAAAATGTCAGTAAGAGAAATAAGACCATTAAAATTAATTAATGGATCTTATAAAAGATTTAAATCTTATGAGACATGGACTAGAAAATGTTGGATATGTCTTTCTGGAGATCCTTCAACATTACATAATGGTTGGAGAAGATTAATCCATGACGTATCTCACATGGTTCATAAATGGTTAAGACCAAATATGAATCATCATTGTTTCCAACAAGCTCAATTAGAATTAGACATGATAAAATATGTTCAATTCAAAGGTTGGCTCAATGGTACTTTGAAAAAAAAGGTTATTGTTCTTACACCTGAAGATAAAAAGCTTAAGAAGATAAAACATCTTGAGGCTTTAGTAAAAAAGTGGGAGCGAAAAAGTAAAACGACTTTAACTTATTTAAGAAAATATAAAACTAAGTTAAAGAGATTAACTAAATAATAATTGCCGGATCATGTTCACAAACTATTCTTTTGCTTCACCCCAACTTTTCCCTAACGCAACATCAACACTAAAAGGTACTTTGAGATTTTCAATAGCTGTTTCCATTTTTTGTTTTATCGGTTTTATATCCTCTTCTGAATTTACAGAAAAACATAATTCATCATGTATTTGTAGCATTGGCTTATATCCTGCTTTGTAACAATCAATCATGGCTTGCTTAGTTTGGTCTGCCGCTGATCCTTGTATCAATCTATTCAAAGCTTTGTAAGTAAAAGCTCTTCTGATATTATTTCCATAAATTGCCTTAGCCTCTTCATATTGCATGGCTTTATTCATTCCGAAGGTAGCAGGCTCCCACATGTCAAATCGGCATTTACGACCCCTTATTGTCCGAATAAACCCATACTTTGAGGCACTATTAGTCACCTCATTAGCTAATTTTTTAACAAATGGCACCCTATCATTATATTTAATTAAAAGTCTTTCAGCATTATCTTTATCTATACCTAACTCTTTTGATAATTTTGCCTTTCCCATACCATAAAACAATCCTAAGTTAATTGTCTTAGCTTGTGTTCTAGAGATGCCGGCCATGTCTGCCACTAATTGATGGAAATCTGCTTCCTCGTTTTGGTAAGATTTTATAAAATCATCTGCTCCAGTAAAATTTGCATTTACCGAGGCGGCATAGTGGGCAACCAATCTAGGCTCTTGTTGTGAATAATCAAAACTACCCCATTGTCTTCCCTCTTCAGGTAAAAACAAACTTCTAATTTTATCTCCAAACTCTTTATTTCGTGCAGGTATCTGTTGAAGATTAGGATTAGAATAAGATAATCTTCCCGAAACCGTCCCCCCTTGATCAGATCTTAATTGATTTATCTCCGAATGTATTCTGCCCTTATGAACATATCTTTGTATTGAGTCTATAAATGTTGAATGAAATTTATTTATTTCTCTAGCTTGTCTAANTAANTGCGCTATTGGGTTACTACAATTTACTAACCAGTTTTGGGTAAAACTGGGTTCATCGCTTTTCGGTGTCCGTGGGTAATCAACACCTAATCTATCAAAAACTTGCGCTACAGATCTAGCCGCCCATATGTCAACATCTATTGTAGTTTCTTTTTTTATCTTACTTAATAATTCTGTTTCTTTTATTTTAAATTCTTTTTTTAATNNTGAAGCTTTCTCTTCATCTATTCTTATTCCTGTTCTTCTCATNTCTATGAGAATAGGTAATAATTCCATTTCCATATCCCAAACATCGTTTAAACTTTGTTTTGTAATCTCNGATTTTAAGCGTTGCCAAAGGCGTAAGGTTAACCCTGCATCTTGCTCTGCATAGAAGCCTACGTAGCCCGCAGGCAGTCTCCATAGCTCACCTTTTGCATCAATTCCCCATTCTTTAGCTTTTTCGTTTAAAAANGTTTCATTCTTAATTTCGCCTAAATAATCTTTTGCGCAAGAATTTAAACTAAAACTAAATCTATTTTCATTAACGATTGCGGCTGCGATCATAGTATCTACAATGTTACCATTTATTTCAAAACCATTTACTAACAACCATCCAACATCATAACTGGCATTATGAAAAATTTTNGTTGCAGGAGTTTTNAAAACATCTTGCATCCANGCTGTGGTAATACCAACNTCCATNTTNCCNCCCGCATCATGTTGNATTGGAAAATACCATTGTTGGTCNAAAGCCGCTACGGCAAAACCAACTATTCCCCCATCAAATGTGGCCCAACCTGCACCCTTTGTTTTAATATTTGGATCTTTGGTTTCTATATCAATTGCAATTTCTTTTGCTTGAGATAAATCTGGATACTCACTTGGACAAGTCCAATCACTATCGTTATAAATAAAATTAAGTTGATGAGTCATTTAGAATTTGTAGTCAGCATGTGCCTTACAATTGTTGTATATGGATTTAGATCTATATCTTTTGCGCACCCAGTCAGGGTCATAACAATACCAACTATAAATATAAAACGGATCATATTTCATCTAATATTTCTAATAATAATATAAATAATTGCTAAACCAATCATTAAACAAACTAAGTTGTAAAGAAACATACCTAATCCAAATCCTGTAGTAATCATTTTCTTTTTTTGTCCTTTAATTTTTTTATTTCTAAATCACAATAATGTTTTATTTTTTCTAAATCTTCTATTCCATTTTTATGTTTATATCTACAAACGTATTTTATTACGTTNCCTTGAAAGAATGTGAGTTCATTTTTTGATATAAATTCAAAAGGCTGAATGGTAAAAAATTTATAGTGAGACCCTCCAATTTGTTTATCTTGAGGAAAAACATCATCAAACATATCTTTATCTGTCATAATTTAAACTCTTGTAGTATTCTTATTTTTTCTTCGGCTTGTGCTATTTTATCAACTAATTTATCAGCTTCTTCTATGTGTTGTGGATGTTCTCCTATACCCACTGGTTTTTCTAAATAAATNTTTAAAGTTGCCTCTGCTTCCGATATTTGAGCATTATATTTATCTTCTAATGCTTGTAGTATTGCTCTTCTAAGCTCTTCCATAATTTGCCTCGTAAGTTTTGTAATATTTTCCTAACGGAAAATTATATTGATGATAAGTCCCTAAAAGATGTAAAGTGCCTTTTGATCTAGTTGCCCCGGTATACCAAACTCTAAGTTCTTTGGCTTTCTCCTTACTATTCTTTTTTTCAAAATGAGAAGGAAAATTACATTTGCTAGAAAGAACTACATTATCAGCTTCTCCACCTTTAACCTGATGTATGGTATCAATAATTATTTTAGGTGGTTGTGATAAATCAATCTTTTCCCGCATAAGTTTTTTAAAATATTGCTTATCCCTATCTTTAAATTTTCTTTTAAAAATATCAAGCCAATTTCCTTTCTCTTCTCGCATACCGCATCTTAGATGTAATTCATCAAAATTAAACACTTGATTTGGGTGAGCAAAACTCCATCTTTTGCTATCTTGAGATCTAAAACCATGGTCTATATTTAGAAGATATTGATACATGATACAGGCCTCTTCTCTATTTAATGATCCGCCCTCACAAATTTTTTCCCAGTATTGAATAGCTTGATATTGATTTACCTCAAAGGATTTATTGCCTTTAACATCTTGATAGTACAAAGACAATTCTTTTGCTTCTTGTTGTAATTCTCTTTTTACATCATTTATTCTAGCTAATACTAACCAATTACCTTCTAAATCCCAAGGTACTTTTTTTAAGTTATTCCAATAAAATATGTCACCCTCTTTCTGGTTTGAATAAAACTCTTTTTCTATTCGATTATCTTTCATACCTAAAAGTAAACATTTAGAAAAAAAATGCACTTGTTTATTTAATCTTACAGATTTTTTTAATATAATATTACGCCCTGGAAATGTTTGAAAATGTTCGACATCTGCACCATTCCATTCATAAATTGCTTGATCATCATCTCCTGCTATATAAACTCGCCATACATTTTTAGCTAACTTAACAACCATGTCCCATTGCAGAGGGGTAAGATCTTGAGCTTCATCGACCATTAAAATTTTAATTGGTAGACCGCCCCCATCAGATACAAACTTTTCTACCATATCAGTAAAGTCTAATCGATCCGGTGTCCGTTGTCCGTTCTCCATTTCCATCGTTTTAAACTGCTCGTATCCTGCTACAATTGATTTAAACTGCTGTAATCTAACACCTTTTCTTGTTTGTTTTTTATATAACCAGACAGGATCAACTTTCATATTTCTAGCTCGATCATAAAGTTGTAAAGACCAATTGTTATAAACCTTTTGATCATCCCAGCTTTCTTTAAAATTAATTTTAATTGTGCCATATTCAGTGTGAAAGTTTAATAAATCAACTTTAGGATCTAAAACTGGTATCTCAGCAAATTGTTGTCTCGCTAAACTATGTAAAGTTCTAAAATATTTAAACCGATCCTCATCAATATCTTTAAATTTTTTTCTAATACGACTAACACATTCATCAACAGCTTTATTAGTAAATGAGATGTAACAAATTTCNTCTGGTTCAAAACCTTTTCTCAAATACATTTGTACTCTTTTTAATAAATTTTCTGTCTTGCCAGTTCCGGGAGGACCAAAAATTTTAATTGTCTTCCCATGCAGCTTTTTTCTTAGTGAACTTGACATCTTTATTCTTATGCTCCGTTTGTTTTGGTAGATTAACAACCCAGTGTCTAGTGTCAATGTTTTGAAACTTCTTTTTAGGTTGCGCTCCACCTTGTTCTAAAAATCTTGTACAATCTCTTTCAGACCAGTTGTAGCCCATTTTTTTCATAAATTTTCTAAACGTTTCTAATTTAAAACGCATCTCGACCTTATCAATCCAAATATTTCCAGAATCAATTTGATCAAACTCAGTAGTATCTTCAGTATCTTCTAAAAATTGTGAGAGTCTAGAATTGAATACATCTTCTCTTTCTTCATGTGCATCAAATCCTTCCATATCTTGTTTATTGGCCATAAGTTCTTCTAACCAATCTTTATAAGGGTCTGGATCTCTTTTAGATGGTTTTAACACTACGCCAAACAATGTCATAATTTAAAAGTTGTTCACCCAACAATTGTTGTTGATATAATTGTTTAGTTGATAATCGAATTGATTTACCTTGAATAGGTAATATCCAGTAAGGTTCTGGATAAGAATTTACTTTTAAAAGTTTACCGACCTCAGGTAAAGCTTCATTGGCACCAATACCAAATTTTCTCTTTATACAATCACTTGAAACACAATGCATTCTAGCTATAGATGTTTTGCATTTGTAAGCATACTCTTTATTTTCAACACCTTTAAATATATTTTGTAATTCTTTCGGGTGTAAACTTCTCAGAACAAACTTTACTCATCATATTTCTGGTCCAATCCTCATACATTACAGGCTCTGGATTTATTTTTTTGGCTAACACAGCTACGTTAAACATGGCATCATTTCTACCCTCACCCTTCTTAACTTTATTTTTCATAAAATTAACCACACATGGTGGATAATCTTTTGTTTCATCATCTTGATAAACTTTTAATTTATTAAATTCAGCAGGAGTAAGTCTGTAATTACTTACAAACTGATAGAGGTTTTCTAATTTGATGGAGTCACAATTGTCATCCATTGCAACTCTAGTTGTCATATTTGATTTTTGATATGGTAAATTAACAAAGTTACCTTTTCTTTTNTCATCCCAATTTTCGGGAGTTAAATCTACTTCATCTTGTGCAGGAAAAATATCTGTGGTGGTATCATTGATACCTAAATCAGAAGCTATCTGAATCAACTTTTTTCTCATTGCTGATGCTAAGACAACACCATCAATGTGTAATATTAAATGCAGTCCATTAGATTTAGATCTATATGGAACTAATGGGTATTTTCTTTGCCGTATAATCGNAATAAGGTCTTGATGGCGTATATTATAACGATCAACATCGATGACCCCCCAATTGCATGTATTATCATCTCTAATAGGGACAGATCCATAGTAAGCTTCTCCTGTTAAGTGTTGCATCCAATGTTCTTTTGTCATTGGAGAAGGCTCTAACCAATGTTTGAATTCTGCCTTACCTTTAGAATTTTTCTTACCAGTAGGTTTTGAAACACCAAAATATGTATTGGAACCCTGGAAGAGTTCTATAAACTCTTCCAAGGTCTTGTCAAGTATTTGCATACTAGAAAGGTGTTTTTTCTACGTTCTCTTCTTTGTCGTGATTTACTTTTACAGCACCCTCTTTGCAAGTTTTGTAAAATTCAAATGCACCCTGCAACGCATCATTGGAATTGATGGTACCAATATGTTCAATCTCCCAACCATACCATGAGCCTAAAGCATTTTTTTCAAGAACGGTTTTTAGATTGTACATTTGAGTAAATGGTGCAGGCTTAAAAAAGCTCCCATCTTTTTTCTTTTCTCTCACAGACATCATCATAGAATTCCACTTCTTAGATTTTTTTCTCTGAGTAGACTTCATAGTGATTAGAGCAGTGCTAGCAACATTGTTGTCATCAAGCACCATAACATAGTGTGAAGCTGTTTCCTCCACATAGTTTCCGTTAGAAAGTCTATCTTTATTTTTATCATCTCTAGTAGTTTTAGACATGATATCATTATCTGAAGAATAGATATTCACCGGTGCTGAACTTCCTTCCATACCTCTATCTCTCCACTCGATGTATTCAAGTTTATAGAAACATGGAACTACTTTAATACCTTTTGCACCATCATATAATTGATTGGTCACGGTATTGAAAATCATACCTGGTCTAGCTTCAGATATGAATTGAGAATCTCCTTGTGTCACTTGAGGAGATAATTGTCCAAGGATTTTTAAAAATGGTAGAGCCAAGCTTTTTGAATCTACATTGTCAAACCCCTGATCTGCAAATTGTTCTAAATTTACATTTGCAACTGCGCCACCTTTTTGTTTGATAGCGACTTCTTTTTGGTCGTTTTTGTTCATCGTTTTACTCCGTTATTTTTTCGTTATTTTTGTCTTATTAGCAATATATACTCCAAACATATCAAATGGTACTTCTTTACCTTTTTCGACTTGTTCTTTAACAAAAGCTTTAAGAGTCATCGGCTCAACTTTTTGTTTTTGTGCATATGAAAAATCTAATTTTTCACACAACTCAATCAAAGCTCCCACCTGATTATCTTTACCTTTATCTATATTTGCTGTTAAGATGTTCTTGATCATGTCTCCATGACCATTATCCCTAAGCCAATTAAAGGCTTCATCGTTTCTAGACTCAGGAATTTTTGCAGCATAGAAAGGTTTAACTTCAACCTTTGTGCCGTCAGATAATTCCAACTTAGAAACGCCTGCTTCTTGCATCATATCAGGAATTGTTCGTTCCTCATATTCTTTGGCCTTTTTTTTCAACTCAGAAATTTCTTTATCTTTGTCTTCAATTTCTTGTAGAAGACTTTTATATTCGTTACACTTTTTTGATATTGAACCAACCGTATCTTGATCTAATTCAATATTAGAAAATTGTTCGATATTTATTTTTTTATTTTCCATAACATCCTCCTCCCATGTTCATAATATTTTTATTTACAATTGCAAGAAAAAAATGTAAAAAAGTTATTAGATATGGAATGGAAATACCCTTACAAGACGAATCCCTTTGAACATCAAAGAGAGGCTTTAAAAAAATCTGCAGATTCTTATTGTTTTGCATACTTTATGGAAATGGGGACAGGCAAAACTAAAACAGCTATTGATAACATGGGTTATCTATATATGAAAAAACAAATAGATACAGCAATAGTTATTGCACCNAAATCTGTCTACACTATATGGTGTAANGAAATAGCAACACATCTACCAGATGTAGTAAAACGTGATATTTTTCAATGGAAGGTTGATAAACCTAAAAATTGGGTATGGTTTGAAAAAAGTAAAAATCTTAAGGTATTTCTAATAAATGTAGAGGCTTTAAGTAATAAAAATGGTTTTGAATCAGTTGTTAATTTTTTAAAAAAATTTCCAAATAATTATGTGGTTGTTGATGAATCAACTACAATTAAAAATCCTAAAGCTAAAAGGACCAAATACATATTAGAATTAAGAAAGTTAATTAAATATAAAAGAATACTTACTGGATCTCCAGTCACTAAATCTCCACTAGATTTATATAGTCAATGTTATTTTTTAGACCCTAAATTATTGGGTCATGAAAGTTATTATGCTTTTAGAAATAGGTATGCTGAAATGCAACAGATTCAAATGGGGGCCAACCGATACATTACGATACCTAAGTTTTATAAAAATATGGAGGAGTTGGAGCATAAATTAAATGTGTTTTCTTTTAGAGTGAGAAAAGATGAATGCTTAGATTTAAAACCTAAAGTAAGGCAAAAAAGATTAATACAATTGTCAGGTGAACAAGGTATACTTTATGAAAAACTTAGAAGACGTGCTTTGGCCGTTGTCCGTGATACGACTATATCTTTTTCAAATAAGTTAACAGAGATTATAAAACTACACCAATTAACAAATGGTTTTATTAAAGATGATGATGGTAATATTCAAGAATTTGGTAAAGCTAAAATTAATGCACTTGAAGAAATAATAGAGGAGACCGATGATAAAATGATTATCTGGGTTAATTATCTACATAATATNAAACAACTAAAAGAGTTTCTAACTGACAAATATGGTAAGGATTCTTTTGTAGAAATATATGGGGAAACTAAAGTAAAGGATAGGACTAGAGCTATAGAATTATTTCAGAATAATCCTAAGGTCAGATTTTTTTTAAGTAACCCTACAACGGGTGGTTATGGTTTAACTTTGACTGCCGCAAAAACCGTTGTTTATTTTTCTAACAATTATAATTTAGAAGTGAGAAAACAATCTGAAGATAGAGCGCATAGATCAGGTCAAACAGGAACGGTTGTTATTATTGATATCATTGCTGAAAATACTATTGATGAAAAAATAATGAAAGCTTTAACTAAAAAAGGCCAAATTGCGGCAAAGACATTGGGTGAAGAGGAACTTAAAGACTGGTTATTGTAACTTATTAAATTGATCGACTCTCTCTAAAAACTTATCGCTGTATTCAGCCAAATCAGGCTCTGAGAGCTTGAATTCCTGATATTGTAGGTCACGGGTGCAAATACTTATAACTCCCTGCTCTATGGGCCCGTAATTGGCTTTATGTGCTAAATAATATGCACCTAATTGTAGTTTGTAGTCTTCTACCCACTCCTCTTTTTTAGGTCGATTAGATTGTTTAAAATCAATTATTGAGGGTTTGCCATATGCTAAAGCTACAAGATCTGTGGTGCCAGCAAATTTATTTTGATATTCTAGCGAAACCTCATTACCCCATACTTCATCTATATTTAAATTATTTAAAATTACTTTAGCCATCATCCTTGGTTGTTTACCTTGGTCACTAGCATTAAAATAACCTTGTCCATTGTAAGCATATTCTAATACTTGGTGCATTTCTGTGCCAATCGTTGAAGCCTGATTCATTATTCTATCAGCCTCTTTATCACCAACCTTTCTGCGCCAATTATCTAAAAACCTTTTGTCTTTGGTTGCTGATAAAATAGTAGTAACACTGGGTACTTTAGTTTCACCGACTAAATATTTTCTACCTGAAGTATCAGAAAAGCGATTGTAATGTTTGTAGGGATATTTTTTAACTTGTTTAATCAATTCTTTTGATCTTGATTTTTTTGAAACGAGACATCTATTTCTTTTGTTTTAGGTTCTTCCTTATCTTTGTTTTCAAACATCTCTATATAAGATTGTCCAAACATACCGATATCTTCACCTTTCTTTCGTTTCTCTTTTAAAACCTTGTAAACTTCTTCTAATGTTGCCATTAATAATCTTTTCCTTTTTTAAATACTTTTACATTATAAGATTTACTTTCTGGTTTGTCTAATGTTTTTATTCCTGTTTCTGCAATTACTTTAGACATATTCTTGCCTAAATTTACAATTTTTTGTGCTGCTTCTTCTGCTGACATGCCAGAAAACTCAGGAATATTAAGTTGTCGTATACCTGTAAATGTTTTACCCATAACATCAGCGGCTTGAAACTTTTTGTAAATTTCATTTGCATTTGCTTTAGTGCCATTAATTTCAATAAATGCTTCATTTGGCAGTCTATAAGTCATTTTATTTAGATCAATAGCTTCCTCGGGTTTAACTCCCTGAAGTGCACCTTCAGTTTTAGGTATTGCAAGTGCGATAATTAGTGAATCATATTTATTTCTATTTTTATTATATTCGTCAGCAATTTTTCTTATTTGGGTTGTAGAGGGTTTTCCGGATATTTCAGCATATAATCTATTTGTATTACCTGCTAATCTTATCGCACCAGTTTTATTCATAAAATCATACATTGGTCCAAATGAAATACCATCAGAACCAGGATGAGTTATCAAACCAATACGTCTATGTTCTGTATCTCTTACTTTACCATTATTTGAAAAATTTAACATTGTTCCATCAGGCATTATAAATCCTGCAAGATTAATTTGATCTGTTGGTTTAAATTTATCAATTACTTTTTTTGTCATTTCTAAATCTTTTTCTTGAGGTAAATAAATTGAAGCTCCTGATGTATTTAAATTTTTTATTTTAAATGTAAATCCATCCAATTGTGCGGTGTCCGATATTCTTTTTGATACTTCAAGTGCATCTGCGATATTTAAATTAGAACCAAAGTCTAAGCTAAAACCTACGGTGTTTGCTTTTTCTAGTGGGGCAGACTCTGCAACAAAAACTGCATCTTGATTGTATTCTTTCGCTCCTTGTTTTATTACTTCTGAAAAACTATTTATATCAAAATTAGGTTTTACATTAGCCTCGATGTCTAAGCTTCTTTCTACATCTCCGCCATACGCTCCAATGGTATCACCAACTTTATAATTTACCACATTGGTGTCTTTCTCAAAAAAGTTTTTCATTGGAATTGCAGCTTTGCCTTGTTCTAATAAAGAAGGCACAATATCTTTTTGTATTGAAAAACCTGCAGTTATATCTTTAATTTGTTTACCACCCTCTTGAGCCATTGTGCCAACAATAGCAGGAGCTTCTGGTTTCTTTGTTTCTACACGAGAAGCATCTACAAAATTTTTGTAATCTTTGTTTTCTGAAAGCTGTACTTGATTTTTTTCTCCAAACTTAATGTCATAAACATTAAATAATTTTGGTGTTACAAAACTACTACCAGCTGCATCTCCGTCCACTCTTAATATAAGGTCTTTTTCACTTTCGTGACCTCTCATAATGATATCAGTAGGAGATGCTTTCATTTCTATTAAAACAAAATCCTCATCTTTTTTTTCACGTCTTCCACCTGCACTTAAAAATCTAAAACTTAACGCTTCTTTTGGACTTAAAGAAAAACTAAAAGCCTCTCTCGATAAAGGTGTTTCTTGACCCATCATATCTACAATTATATCTTTATAAACTTCGTTGCCTTCTTCATCTTCTTGTAATCTTTTTATGTTAGGAAACTCTCCTTCCGTTAACATTTTTAGTGCATCTTCTTTTTCCATCAATCTGTAGGCTTTGAATTCATTACCTAAAGTTTCTCTAGCAGCATTTGCTAAAGCTTCCTGATAATCTTGCATATAATCTTCGTGTTGATCTAATAAACTATTTTCTAAAATTACAGGAATACCTGCATCGCCTAAATCATTAAGTCCACCCGTATAATTTTCTTCTAATTGTCTCATTCTAGCTAGCTGATCAGAATCTAATATTTCATCAAAAATACTGTCATCGTATAACTTGTCGATAGCTTTTTCTCCTTTTTCTTGACCTACAGATCTTTCAACTAAATCTTTTAAATCTTTAGGTGAGTCTTTGCTATATGTTATAATTGGAATATTTATTTTTTCAGATTGATCAGGAAAAGTTTCTTTCGTTTCAAAATCTATTTCTGGGGACACAGGCACATCTGGTTTTTTTTCAGTTTCCCTCGGAAATTNTTCTATAATTGGTTCTGTTTTAGGAGGTTCATTAACAGGAGGTTTAGTTAACTCTTTAATTTCTTTTTGCACTTTTTCGATATCTTCAACTCTTGGGCCTATTGCTGCGCCCTCTCCTGTAGTGCCTACAGATTTTGAAGTCGTCATATCTTTTAATTCTGAAGCTAATGCTTGATTAGGCAATAACAATGCTCTCAACATTCTTAATTCTGTACTATCTAAATTTTTCGGAGATGATTGAAGTTCTTTTACTAATGGTTTTAAATCCTTTTTTGCCTTGTAACCGACAGCTCCACCAACACCGATGGTAGCTATTGCTTGNAATAAAGCTGGTAATCCAATAAGAGGAGCGGGCATCTTATATCCTAGTTATAAGTTGAAAAATAATCCAGGCCATACCTGCAAGTAAACCTCCAGCGCAGCCGATTAAAATTCTTTCTATTCTAGATATCGATTGTTCAATTCTTAAAATTCTATCATGTGTTTGTTTCTGCATGATACGACATAGCTTCTCATGCGATTCTATTCTTTGTAATGCACTCTTTGACATTAGATCATTCTCCTTCTTGAAATTGCAGCTCCTAAAGGATCTTGAGGAAACAATGTTTCATAATTTTGTGCGGTTCTAATTTGTTGAAGACCAGTTTCTGCAGGTGCCGTTGGTAAAGAACTTTGATCTCCAGGTCTTCTTAAAGGGTTAGATAAAGTTCCAACACCAGGTATTCTTAAACCCTCTTCCTTTTTAGGTTCTGGTAATGCATCTTTAACAGCTGAAAATTGTACAGCATCAATACCACCCTTAGGTACTTTTTGCCCGTAAGCCTCACTAACTACACCGATAGTCGTTGCTAATTTTTTACCTGTTCCAGTAGTTTGGTTCATAGTCTGTAACCATCCTGGTGGTTCTCCAAATTCTTTTTGTATAAGTTTTTGTGCCGCTCTTTGTTCAAAAACATCTTTTGCATTGTCAAAAGCACTTCTACCTAATAATAGACCTTGTATGTTGGCAAGCTTAAAACCAACAATTCCAACTAATTGTCTAGCACCTCTTTGAAAAATTCTACTAATTCCAGCCGCAGTATTNGATGGGTTTACTAGATCCGCTGGTTTTAGAGTTTTTCTAACCTCACTTACNAAATTTTTTAACAATGNAATTTCACTAGGGTCAAATAGTTGTTTTGCAAAATCAGGATTTTTTTCNAATATATAGTCAAAATTTCTGACCATTGCAGCAGGATTAAATTTGCCATTTCTTATGGAGTCATTAAACATTTTTTCAATCATGCCTGATCTTAATTTTGCAAAATCTGGACTTTTAAGTGCTGCAGCTTTGGGTGATAATTTATCAACACCAAAAACTGTTTTTAATCTACCTATTATTTGATCTGCGTTTTTCTTTCTACCTATTGTGCCTAGTCCGTAGATGTAATTTATTGCTTTCATACCAGTCACATCAGGATCCATTAGAATTTTTTGAATAGCTACCCCACCTGCATCATCTACTTTGACAGGGCCTCTTTTGATTGTTTGCACACCATAGATAGTTTCTTTATTTTGATAAGCAGTTCTTGCTTGTTTGATATTTTTTTTTAATACTTCATCACCCTCTTTTCCTGCAAATAATAAGTTATCTAATGTGTCATCGTATAATTTATCGAACTCAGACTTAAGAGCGATTGCTGTCTTTTTATCTGTNTTGTTTTTAGCAGCATTNATANANTTTGATANTTTTTTTCNCANANNNTCAAATTCACCNANAGTTCTTGGTGGCACTTTNTTTTGNGCTTTTTTCTTTTTAAATGAATTTACAAATTTTTTAATTTCATTGAATGCTTTTAAAGATGCTGGTGTTAAATCCTTATCTAAAATACCTGTGCTTTCATCTATTGCTTTATAAAAACTAAAAGGTTGTTTACTTTCGTCTTTGACTGTTTTTTTAACAGAATTTAAAAGTAATTGAATGTTAGATTGATCACCATTAAATATAGCATCTTTATCAATTAGATTATATTTAGATGTAACATCATCGGAAGCCTTTTGGAACGATTGTCTAATAGTGCTTACCAAACCTGATCCTAAATCTTCTAGGGTCTCTTCTGCTATGCTGCCATCATTCAGTTTATTAATTAAACCTTTTAAGCCAATTCCAATATCTATCTCTTGTTTTCTTAAAAATTTTAGGGCTTGATCTTGTGCTTCTTTACCAAAAGCTCCTTTTGCAGCCTCATATAATGCAGCAATACCCTCTTCATTTCTTTTTGCTTGTGATGAGGCTAATTCAAAACCGAACTCTCCTGCTCCCGCAGAAACTGCCGCTACTTCACCATCTAAACCTTTGGCTATATTA
>FUFK010042604.1_pt1 | contig 21893 bp, 32 predicted proteins | sample 1021851 | NCBI WGS metagenome assembly FUFK01 (sample SAMEA51879418, study PRJEB19060) | metagenome
GATACAGCAAAAAAAGATTAAAGCGAGATAACTGGTTAAACTTTGAGTTTTTTCTCGCAACAGAATTAGGTAAGACAATAAAAGAATTAAGACAATTAATAACACAAGAGGAGTTGGTATATTGGGCTGCGTATTACGAAAACAAAAGTGAACATGAAAAAAAAATGCATGAAAGAGCAAAAAACAGGTAATATATAATTAATTGATTTTTGTTTTACTTAAGTGGCCGAAAGTATAGTTACCTTAAGAGTTGAAGCAAGAAATGCAATATCTTCTTTAAATAAAACTTCTGCAGCTACAAAAACTTTATCAAACTCGGCAAAAGGTGCAACCGCATCATTAACTACAGCTTCAACTGCAGCAAAAGGATTAGGTGCATCTTTGGCTGCATCACTTGGTCCTTTAATTTCTGTTGGTGCTGCTGTTGCAACTGTTAGTAATGCAATAGCAACTTTTTCTGCAAGAGAACGAGATATTACAATATTAAGACAAGGTTTGGAAAATTTAGGTGCTGGTACTCTTGCTTTAAATGAATTACAAGAAGCAGCAGACAGATTAGGGAACCAAACTTTATTTAATCAAGAAGAATTTACAAGAGGATTTAACTTATTAACAAGTTTTAGAAATATTGGAGTTGATGCTTATGAACGTGTTGCTCAAGCTGCGGCAGATATTGCACAAGTCAACCAAGTTGATGTAAGTACATCATTTATGCAATTAGCTAAAGCATTGCAAGATCCTGAAAGAAATTTAGCAAATTTAAATAGATCAGGTATTGCTTTTACCAAGACGCAAACAGATGTGATTAAAGAGTTAATGAAAACAAATAAAACTGCTGAAGCTCATGCAATGATTTTAGGTATTGTTGAGGAAAGTTATAACGGTCTTGCACAAGCAGCTTCAGAAGGATTTGCTGGTGAAGTTGATTCATTAGGAGAGGCATTTAGAGATTTTTCAGAAACGCTAGGAAAAACACTTGAACCAGCTTTAATTGCAGCAACTAAAGGTTTAACAGCCTTAATAAAAGCTGCCAATGATCTTTTTACTTCACCACTAGGTCAAACTGTTGGTGTTTTTACAACACTTGCTATCGCAGCAAAAGGGGTGGCTATAGCATTACCACTTGTTAGTGCTGGAATGTTAAAAGTAGCTGCTGCTGGTGGTGTAATGACTATTGCTCTAAATGCTATACCATTTGTTGCTATAGCTACGGCTGTTGGTCTTTTAACAACAGCTTTCTTTAAATTAAATGGAGAAAAAAAGAAATTTAATGATTTAGTAAATAAAGGTTCAGAAGATGAAGTGACCGCAGCAATCGAAAAACAAGCTGAAGCTGTTAAAAAGGTTGAGGAACAATTAGAAAAATCTGGCAAAAGAGGAAGAAGCCGTTTGTTTACAAAACTAGAAGAAGAAAAAGCAGAGTTAAGGTTATTAGAAGGCAGATTAAAAACTATTGAATCTGATAAATTAATTGAAGAATCAGCAAACAAAATTGTTGAACTTAAAAAAACCGAAAAAAATGTACAAGAAGAACAAACAAAAAGTTTTAAAGAATTTTTAAAAAAACAAGAAAGGCAAAAAGAGTTACTCGAAGCAACAATAAATGGTAATAGGGAAGAGGTAGAACTACAACACGCAATAAATGATGCTGTTGCAATACATGGCGAACAAAACAGACAAAAAATAACAGATATACTTACAGCAAATAAAGGTTTAGAAGATCAAGCAAATAAAACTAAAAAGGTTGGAGAGGCAGCAGAAACTTTAAAGGATAAGTTTAAAAAGATTGGTGAAACTGTAAGAACTGATTTGGTAAATAATCTTACTGACGCAATCATGGGAGCTAAATCTTTTGGTGATGCCATGAAAGGTGTTTTAGATAATCTCAAGAGACAACTCATACAACTTGCTTTGAATAAAGCTATTAACAAAATAGGAAGTGCTTTAATGCCAAAAGGTGGTGGTGGTGGTTTTTTATCTGGTTTATTCGGCAAAAGAGCAAGAGGTGGTCCTGTATCTGCTGGCGGTGCTTTTCTTGTTGGAGAAAAAGGACCAGAGATTTTGCAGATGGGTTCCAAAGGTGGCAATATAATTCCTAATAATGCGCTTGGTGGTGATTCAGTTGTGAATAATATTTCAATAAATGTAGACGCATCAGGTAGTGCTGTAAGTGGTTCATCTGCCAAAGGAAATCAACTTGGCCAACAAATTGCAGCTGCGATACAATCAGAACTTATTAAACAAAAACGAGCTGGAGGATTATTAGCATAATGGCAACTTTTCCAAGTATTACTCCACAATATTCCACACAAGAAACTGTAACTCAAGACAGTTTACGTATAAAACTAGGTGATGGATATGAACAGCGTTTTATTCAAGGACTGCCAGCAAATAAAAGATTGATTACATTAAATTTAACTTTTAATGTTTCCACAACAGATGCAACAACTATTGATACATTTTTAAATGCAAGATTTGACGATCAAGCAAATTTTGATTTTACACCGCCACATCATTCTTCAGCATTAAAATTTATTTGTACTGCGAGAAGTAGAACAGCAATATTAAATAATAGAGTTACCATGAACTTAACTTTTGAACAAGTAGCAGAACCCTAATGGCAATACCAGTTTCTGAACTTCAAAAACTGAATCCAAGTGCAAGGATTGAACTGTTTGTTTTAGAACTTGTAGAGGGTTTGCACTATGCCACAGGAAACCCATCAAATGTTCCAACAACATTTAGATTTCATGCTGGTTCCAGTATGAACTCAAATGCTGAAATAGTTTGGCAAGGTAATTCATATCAAAGAGTCCCTATCATATTTGAAGGTGCAGAGTTTACAGGAAAAGGACAAGTTCCAAGACCAACACTGACTGTCGCGAATTTAGGTGGTATTACTAGAAGTGGGTCAGTTATAACAATGACTGATTTATTAATCATTGTAAATTTAACAACACCTCATAATGATTTGGCAGATGCTAAACTGACTCGCATAACAACGCTTGCAAGTGAACTTGATGCAGTAAACTTTCCAAGTAGTAGCAATCCATTTGGCACACCATCATCTAATGAATTACCTCAAGAAATATTTTTTATTGATAGAAAAACATCCGAAACAAGAGAACTTGTGCAATTTGAACTTGTAGGAGCTTTAGATCAAGCAAATAAAAAGTTACCAGCTAGACAAGTGACAAGAAACGAATTTCCAGCCGTTGGCAGTTTTATATAAAAAATGGATTTTATTTGGAAACAAGATGCAATAGAACACGCCAAGCAATGTGACCCAGAGGAGTCTTGTGGAATAGTGGCTAAAAAAAATAATAAAGAACAATATTATCCTTGTAGAAACATATCAAATGAATTAAAAGCAGAATCTTTTGTCATAGAGCCTTTGGATTGGGCAAAAGTCGAGGATTCTGTTGATGAAATTATTGGCATAGTTCATAGTCATCCACAAGATATTTTAGAGTTTTCTGAATCTGATAAATATAGTTGCAAGGCAATAGATTTAACTTTTTATCTCGTTTCACCAAAATCAGATAAAATAGCAGTAATACAACCTGATGAAATAAATGCTTAAAAAAATAAAAGTTTACGGCACTTTGAGAAAATTTTTAGGTCAGGCAGAGTTTGAAGTTGATCTTAATACACCTAGAGAAGCAATAAGTTTTTTAGCTTGTAATTTTAAAGGTATTGAAAAACATATGGCAGAACAGTTTTACACAATACAAGTTGGGGCAAGAGTCATAACTGAGGATTTACTTAATTTTAATACACAAGAAGATATAAAAATTATTCCTGTTGTTCATGGTAATTTTTTTCAGATTTTACTAGGTGCTGGTGCTTTGTTTGGATCTTCAACAATAGGAACTACTTTATTAGGCAGTAAACTACTTGCAACTATAGCAACTTCAGCCCTTACATCTATTGGAACAAGTATGCTTATTGATGGTGTAACAAGTATGCTGGCACCACAGCAAAACACTATGTCTGCAGCATCTGGTCAAGATAGTTTAGATCCATCAGCGTTAGCCTCTAACTACTCTTTTACAGGCCTGACAAATATTTCGAGGGCTGGTATTCCAGTAAATTTAGTATATGGAGAAATCTTAGTCGGTTCTATTGTTGTTTCTAATGGTGTTGATACAGTTCAAGTAGAGGGTAACAATTAATGGCAAAAGCAACGATACATGGAGAATTTAATGGTTCACTTTTTGGGGTGCAATTTTCTGACCCTGATTTACCAGCAGACGCATTATCTTCAAAACAGTTTAATACCATAGTTGAATTACTTGGAGAAGGCGAGATAGAAGGCTCGGCCACAGCTTCTAAAGCTGGTATAACAGATAAAACATCACAAGCTTATTTCAATTCTTTTAGAAAGGATATATTTTTAAATGGTACACAAGTTTTACAAGAGGCTGCAAGTGTTACTTCACCCGAAGATAGTGACTTTAACTTTAAAGATATAGGTTTTGACTTCAGACTTGGAACAGCAAATCAAACATTTATTGATGGCATAAATAGTGTTGAAACTGAAAATGTTATTGGCACTACTGTAACAACTTCAATACCTGTTACTCATACGGTAAGTTCAAGTGATATTAACGCTGTACGCGTAACTTTAAGATTTCCTTCAATGCAAAAATTTGAAGATGACGGAGATATTAATGGTGTAGAAGTTAGGCTGCTCATAAAAACCATAGAAAATGACGGTACAACTACCACAGTTGTTGATGACACCGTAAAAGGAAGGTCAACAAATGCCTATTTTAGAGACTATATAGTTAAATTTAGTTCAACAACATCTTTTCCTGTTGCTGTCAGGGTCGAAAGAGTAACGGCAGACAGTTCAGATGCAACTTTGGTGAATGCTTTTCAATTTCAACAGGCTACTAATATTATTTTTGAACAGAACGCTTATCCTAATACTGCTCATGTAGCTTTAAGATTTAGTGCTAAACAGTTTCCAAGAGTCCCCAAGAGGGTGTTCCGCATAAGGGGTCGTAAAGTAAAAATACCTCATAATGCAACTGTAGATTTGCAAACAGGTGCAATATCTTATGCTGGCACTTTCAATGGAACTTTTAAGACAGATAAAGAGTGGACAACTGATCCAGCTTGGATTTTATATGACTTGCTCATAGATACTAGGGCGGGTTGTGGTATTGCTGAATCTAACTTAGATAAATTTACATTTAAAACAGTTAGTGAATATTGTGGAGAATCTGTAGATGCTGGAAATGGTGATGGATCTACCGAGCCAAGATTTAGCTGCAATGTGAATATTACACAGCAACAAGAAGCATATACATTAATTAATTCTCTTTGTTCTGTAATGCGAGTGATGCCTTTTTATTCCGCTGGAGGAATAGCAATATCACAAGATGCTCCAAAAGATCCAAGTTATATTTTTACAAATGCAAATGTTACGGAAGCTGGTTTTTTATATGCTGGTTCAAGTTTAAAAACAAGACATACAGTAATCAATGTCAGTTATTTTGATATGACAACTCAAGAAGTTGATGTTGAAACTGTTGAAGCTGATGCAGCAACGCAAACAAAATATGGAGTGGTTGTAAAAAACATTAAAGCATTTGCTACAACAAGTCGTAATCAGGCCAGAAGATTAGGAAGATGGTTTTTATATAATGAACAAAATTCTGGTGAGACTTGCTCTTTCTCAACAACTGCTGCTGCTGGCGCACTTGTACGTTGTGGTGATGTTATAGAGATTTCTGACAGATTAAAAGCTGGTGTAAGACGTGGAGGACTTTTAAGTAGTGTTACAAGTAGCACAGTTGTTGTATTAGATGATTCAACAAATACAGACATACCACCCATTACAGATAGTCCAACAATTTCTGTTATTTTGCCAGACGGTTCTTTAGAAGAAAAAACAATAAGTAATATTTCTGGGACAACAATTACTGTATCTTCTGGATTTAGTACTCAGCCAAATCAACACGCACCATTTATTTTGGAAACTTCAAATTTACAAACATCAACATGGAGAGTTGTCAGCGTAAAAGAAAATGAAGATAAAACTTTTTCAATAACAGCTTTATCACACAATTCTGGTAAATATGCTTTTGTTGAAGATGGAACAACAATGCCAACAAGAACAATTAGTACACTTGCAACTGCTCTGAACAAACCAGAAGGACTTACTGTAAGTGAAAAAATTGTGACAATAAACAACAAGGCAGTAAGTAAATTAATTCTTGATTGGCAAACGCAATCTGCTGCAAGTAAATACGAAGTTCAATATAGATTTGAGAATGGTGATTTTAAAAAAATAGAAACTCTTTCAAGTGATGCCGAGATATTAAATTCAGACGCTGGTGAATATGAAATAAGGGTATTTAGTTTTAATAGTCTTGGTAAACCTTCAATAGAACCAGCTACAACAACTTTTAATGCTGTTGGTAAAACAGCACCACCTTCAGATATAACAAATCTTACTTATGAAGTTGTTGATGACAAAAACATTAAACTTAGGTGGGATGCTGTACCAGATCAAGATGTACGTGCAGGGGGTCGTATTCATATTAGGCACAGTCCAAAAACTGACGGGACAGGAACTTTCCAAGATGCAACAGACCTTGTATTTGGCTTAAGTGGAGCAAGCACAGAAAAAGTTGTTAGTTTACTTGAAGGCGAATACATACTTAAAGCACAGGATGACGGTGATAGATTTAGCACTGGTGAAACATCTATAGTTATTGATCTTCCTGATTCACAGCCAAAACTTTTAGTGCAAGCTAGACGTGAAGATCAAGACAGCCCTCCATTTCAAGGGTCGAAAACTAATATTGGATTTGATTCTGGTACAAACTCAATAAGTCTTGCTGGTACAGGTAATTTTGATGACAGTTCTAGTATTGATGATGAAAGCTCTATTGATGATATTGGAGGCGTATCTTCGACTGGTACTTATTTATTTAATGAAACTTTAGATTTAGGTGCTGTCTTTACTCTTAATTTAAGAAAACTTATACAAAGTGATTCTGTATATTCAACAGATTTATTTGATTCAATAGTTGACTTAAATGCACGACAAGATTTTGATGGAACAGCAAGTGTTGATACAAACGCAGAAGTTTTTGTTCAATTTTCACAAGATGGCACTTCATATAATAATTTCCAAAAGTTTGCAAATGGAGAATTTAAAGGAAGAACTTTTAAATTTAAAACTGTATTAACAACACAAGATACAAACCAAGATATAAGGGTCAGTCAGTTAGGATATTTTGCTGAATTTAAACAAAGAACAGAGGTAGGATCAAAAACATCTAGCGGAAACACACAGGTTACTTATGACCATACATTCTTTACTGGTACGTCTGCTCTTTTAGGTGTAAATTCAAATTTACCAAGTATAGGAATTACAGCTTTTGATATGCAAAGCGGTGATTTCTATGAAATAACAAATCAAACTGGTGACGGTTTTCAAATACATTTCAAAAACAGTTCTGGTGCATCAGTTGCAAGAAACTTTAACTTTACTGCCATTGGTTTTGGTAAAGGGTAAAATTTAGGATATACTTAGAAAAAAAGTTGGTTTGCTATGTCAAGAGTCGATAATACTGGTGGATCTGGCTTTACCGTTGATAATGGTACTGGTCTTGTAGTTCGTACAAAGTTAAATCAAATAATTGCTGCTTTATCAACATTAAGTCAAGGCTCTGGCACACCAACTTCGGGATTAGCAGCTTATACACCTTTTATTGATGGTAATACTTTAAAAATACAAAACTCAAGTAATGATGGACAGGTTACTTTAGGTGATGTATCGGCAACAAACTTCGGTCATGCTGGATTATCGGCAGCAAATACTTTTACTTCAACAAATATATTTCAAGAAGATGTAACTTTTGATGGTGCTACTGCTGGAAGGGATGTTGTTTTTGATAGATCAGATAATGCTCTTGAGTTTGCTGATAACGCAAAAGCTAAGTTTGGAACTGGTGATGATTTATCTATATACCACGATGGGAGCAATAGCTATGTTCAAGATTCTGGAACTGGTAATTTATTAATTTCTGGTTCAGCAGTAAATATTTTAAATGCCGCTGCTAGTGAAAGTATGATTCGTTGTACTGAAAATGGGTCGGTAGAATTGTATGAAGATAATGTAAAGAAATTTGAAACGGCTTCAGGGGGCGTAAGTCTTACAGGAGGAGCAGCAGCAAACATACAAACAGTCAATTCTTCATCAAATACAACTACTTTAGATATGGCAACTGCTTGTCATTTTCAAATAGGTAGTGGAACACCTGTTGTACTTGGTGAAAATACAACTTTTGCAGCACCAAGCAATCAAGCTGTAGGGCAATCTGGCTCAATATTTATTACACAAGATGGAACAGGGTCTAGAACAGCAGCATTTAATAGTGCATTTAAATTTGTAGGAGGAACAGCACCAACACTTACAACAACTGCTGGAGCGACAGATCGAATTGATTATGTAATTTTATCAAGCAATGTAATCCATTGTGCAGTTTCTTTAGACGTTAAGTAATGCCATTTTTTGACTCAATAAGAACAGGTGCTTCTGGAGCCGCCGCAGATTATGAAGTACAACGTAGTTTAAGAATTAATAAAGATGATAACGCAGTATTAACTAGGAGTCCTAGCTCAACTACAAATAGCACAAAACAAACTTTAAGTTTTTGGTTCAAAATAAGCTCTTTACTTACTTCAGATAATCAAGGCATTATGTTTGCTGGAGGTAGTGATGGTAGTTGGGCTTATGCTCAGTTCTTTCAAGGTACTTTTTATTTTGGCAATAGTGCTGGCCCATACTGGATGGGAAATCTTACTCTTAGAGATTTCACTGCATGGTATCACGCAGTGATAGTTATTGATACAACTCAATCAACTGCAAATGACAGACAAAAATTATATATAAATGGTGTACAACAAGAGAGAGGAAGCGGTAGTAATCCAAGTCAAGATTCTAATTATGAATATTTAACTAATTCAAGCTGGACATATTACATCGGTAAGAGGGGTACAAATGACTTTAATTTTCATGGTTATTTGGCTGAAATAAATTTTGTTCAAGGTTTAGCGTATGATTCATCATATTTTGGTGAAACAAATGCAGAAACAGGGCAATGGGTTCCTAAGAAATATACAGGAAGTTATGGAACAAATGGATTTTATTTGAATTTTTCAGATAATTCTAATAACACTGCAACAACACTTGGCAAAGATTCTTCTGGTAACGGCAATAACTGGACACCAAGTAATTTAGCAACAAGCGATTCTGTGACAGATACCCCAACAAATAATTTTCCTACTTGGAATCCTTTATCCACACGGAGTTTACCTACCTTATCTGAAGGTAATTTAAAAAATGCTGGTGATAATAATTCGGCTTGCAACGCTACTTTTGGTGTTACATCTGGTAAATGGTACTGGGAAATTCATGTTTTAACAGATGTTTCAACAACAGCTTATATTGCTGCAACTGGTGTTACAGCTTATCAAATGGAACTTGAAGGAGATTCCGTTCCCAGACTAAGTTACGATAGTTCCTTACGATCTTGGTATAGAGCAGTAACAAGTGGTGGGATCTACGCTTATAAAAGATATACTGATACAAATGGCACTGAAATAAGTAGTGGTGGTACTTTCTATGGAGGTACTGTTATTAGTTTTAGACTTGATATGGATAATGGGTCTTTAAAATTTTATACAAATAACACCTTAGTTCACACTGATACTACGATTCCTACAGATGGCACAGTTATATTTCCAATGCAAAACGCTACAAACTCAGGGACAACTCGTCATAATTCTTCTATTATAAATTTTGGACAAGATGGTACTTTTGCTGGAACTAAAACAGCACAAGGAAACACAGATGAAAACGGTATTGGCAATTTCTTTTACTCAGTTCCTAGTGGTCACAAAGCAATATGTTCAAAAAACTTATCCGACCCAACAATAAAGCTACCTGATAAACATTTTGATATCACTCTTTATACAGGTAATAATTCATCACAAGAAATATCAACATTAAATTTTCAACCTGATTGGCTTTGGTTTAAAAACAGAGGTGGTACTAATTGGCATGGTTTGTTTGACAGTGTTAGAGGAAGAGGACAAGGTGTAACTAGTAACAACACAAATACCGAGTACACCAGTTCTGCTTCTAATGATTTAGTTTCTTTTGATGATGATGGTTTTACTTTAGGTTCTAATCAAAATTGGGGTTCAGTTAATGGATCAAGTAATAACATTGTTACTTGGGCTTGGAATGGTGGCGGTACGGATGCAAAAACCTACAAAGTAAAAGTTGTTGCAGACTCTACAGATTACGGACATGGTACTGGTTCAAATAAATATCAATTTTTTAAAAGTGATGGCACAACTGGGTTTGGAACAAATGGTGTAGATTTAGATTTAGAAGAAGGCGGTACTTATGTTTTTGATTGGAGTGATAGTTCTGCACAAGGCCACCCTTTAAGATTTTCTTTGACAAATGATGGAACACACAGCAACGGAACAAGTGCAGGGACTGAATATACAACTGGAGTTACTAAAGATGACAGTGCATATAAAACAACAATCACAATAGCAAGCGGTGTTGCTAACTTATATTATTACTGCCAAAACCACAGTGGGATGGGGGCTGAGATAGCTACAAGTACAACTAAGGGTTCTACAAATTTCGATGGATCTATAGTGTCAGTTGCAAAAGCGAATACGACAGCAGGGTTTTCTATTGTTACTTGGAGTATTGCTAGTGATGCGGTTTATACAATAGGTCATGGCTTAGGTGTTGCTCCGAAAGCAATTTTTATGAAAGCAAGAAACCAAACTACAAATTGGGATGTTTTTCATGCTTCCATTGGTAATACTAAAAGAATTAAATTAAATTCACGTGATGCCGCAGAAACTCAATCAGGTGTATGGAATAACACAAGTCCTACTTCGACTGTTTTCACTAACACAGGAAGTTGGCTAAATGGCTCTGGTACTAATGTAGTAGCTTATGTATTCAGCGAAGTAGCTGGCTACAGTAGTTTTGGATCATACACAGGCACAGGAGAATCTTCTGGACCATACGTGTTTTTAGGATTCAGGCCAGCTTGGATATTGGTAAAAGCAGACCTTAGTGAGAGTTGGTATATTTGGGATAAAGAAAGAGATACATTTAATGCAGTCGATACTGAATTAAGAGTTGATGAAGCTTATGCAGAAACAACTTTTACACTTGGTGATTTCACTTCGAGTGGTTTTAAAATAAGACAAACTGACAGTGCTTTAAACCAAAATGGAGCAACATATGTTTATTTTGCATTTGCAGAATCTCCTTTCAAAAACGCAAGAGCAAGGTAATATATAGTTATGGCTTTTAAATTAGACGGAAAACCTTTAGCAGTTGATGTTCCCTTTACAGTAGGGGATATAAATTACCCTGCTAACTGGTTAAGATTATCAACAGCAGAAGAAAAAACCGCTTTAGGTATTACTGAGGTTGAAGATCCAAAAGTATATGATTCACGTTTTTACTGGGGTGATGGAACCGCAAAAGCACTTAATGATGCTGATGCAAAAGATCAAGAAGGTAATTTATTAAAAGATCGAAATGGTAATCAGGTTGTATTTTTTGGTGTAAAGTCTGTATTAAAAGCACAAGAAAAACAAACTGCTAAAACTTTATTAGCTCGTTATGATTGGTACGTTGTTCGCAAAGCTGAGAAAGGTACAGAAATTCCATCAGCAATAACAACTTATAGGGATGCTGTAAGAACGGCTTGTAATACAAGGGAAACAGAAATTGATAATTGTGCAGATACCGCAGCTTTAGTTAATTTGTATGATGCAACTTATGATAAAGATGGAAATTTTGAAAAGTTTAACATGACACAATATCCAGTAGACCCTAACGAGTAGATTCTTGCATTTGCCTTGTCATTAAGCCCATAGTGACGTAAAGAGGGGATAGAGCTACAATAAGCAGTAATACAAGCACGCTTGTAAAGGAAAGTGCTTTTAAAATTGCAAATTTAATCATGTTTAATCGTATCTGCCAAGTAGCTTCATTATTGTCGTTATTGTTGTCTGGGTCAATGGCTGCCTTTGGTTTTGTAGCTATTAGATATATGCAAAGTCCGGAGTTTGAAAGAGATTTAAAAAATAAACTAATGGGCGATCTAAAAGAAAAAATGATAAAAGAAATACCAATGCAAATGCCTAAAGAAACTTTCCCTGCAATGCCACTTTAATGGGAATACCTGACCTAAATATTCCTGATATACAAATACAACCAATATTTGATTTTACAAAGCCAGTAGACATAATACCTCTAACAATAAATGTTCCGGGCTGTACGTACCAACATAGAGATATAAAAAACACTGGTAATAGAAATTTATTACTTGATGACCCTAATGGTGTCTTTACTGTTTGTGATGCGCCATTTCCAAGTTTTAATCCTATGAATTATCAACCAAACAATTTGATAATGTCAGAAGATACACCAATACAATCTACAGATCCCGAAATACCTGAACCAAAACCACCTGTTACACAAAACCCTGTTGAAAAAAAAGAAGAATTTTTTATTAAATGTCCAGATTCAGAAAAAGATCAACGTGTAGGGGATTTTCGTAACGATAAAAGGCTTGAACGTGTCATAGGGCATAAATTAAACGAAGATGGAAGTAAATGCATAACTTTGTATGAGGACACCAGCTTTACCGAGCAGTACATACCTAATGTCCCTGCTATTACTAATGCTGCTGCTATTGCTGTGGTTGCCGCTTCTACTCCGATTCTTATTAATCTTGTAAAACCTCTTGTAAAACAGATTATTACAAAATTGACTAAGAAAAAAAATAAGGTAAAATAAATACCCGTAGATGAGTGTAATACCCGTTGCTCGTCTACTTCTTAATGATATGTTTGTGCGGTAATACTTGGTTTGGCGGTACTGTTATAACAATATCTTGGCAAGTTACTGCACTAGGACTACCAGCAACAAAGCTTACGCCAAGTTTTGCTTGCTTGGCACATTGCTCTAACCTATACAAACTTATTTCATATTGTGTTTTCTTTATAAGAAGTTTTTGTGCTTCTATATTTACCTTTGCTGCTTCTTTACAGAGCTTGCCACCATTACCAAGCGGTATATTAAATTGAGCAGATATTCCATAATTTAAGTTATAATTATCTTTTTCAAAGCGTGGTGTCTCTTGGTAATATTTTACTGCCCCTGTATCTTCATCATAAATTGCTTGTACTGGTTACAGTTTCTATTGGTCTATTAAATGACCAAGCATCTGTAAGATATGGGGTAATCGTAAGACTAGGAGATGTACAAACAATACCTTGGCTGTAGCGGTTCTGTGGCAAGCTTGAAGGCGTTATCATAGTCGCATTGTTGTTTACTACCCCTGTACTTTGACTTTGTGGGCTACTAACCGTTGTATTGGCAAGTAAAGGCTTTATAGGTAAAAGTAAAAATATTATTGACCAAAGGTACTTGTGGTTTCTGAAGTTGTTGAAGTTGTAATTGTTCTTGTTATGTTTGTAACTGTATCTAGGCCGGGAGTTATGAGTGTCTCTTGTATGGAAAATGCTGCTCCATCTGTTACGATCTTCCAGCGTGGGATTGCTTCGAGGTTTGGACTTGTCCAACTAAAATTTACTCCTCCAACTGTTTGGGTGCTTTGAGTCGTAGCAGTAGGGTTGATATATCCTGTTTCAGCTTCGATATTATGTCCACTTGCTGCATATGAGTAACCAGTTCTGTATTGATATGATGTAATGGTTTCATTTATAACACTTTGACTTGTTGATGAAGTTGTTTGCGAACCTGAACGAAACTGTGGAACCACAGGTGTAGCAAGGGTTCTTAGCGGATATATAATTATAACTAACAGCCAAAATTTAATCAATGGTTATAGTGACTTTGGTTGAGCCGATACAACTTGTACCCGAACCACCGGCGGTACAAGTATGAACACCAGAACTCAATGACGTTAAAGCAAGTGAACCAGCTGTACCACCACTTCCTATTGTTGTCTGTCCACCTAAAACTGGTAAGGATGCAATACCCGAACTAGGTGTCACTGCAGAAGGTGTGGCATCACCCATAATTACCGATTCTGTTTTTGAGAAAGAAGAACCAGCAGTTGTAATTGATGTATCTGTTTGAATCATTGCTGGCACTCCGTTAGATAAACTGCCAACATTTATTCCACCAATCTTTCCAGATGTTGTTGTATCTCCTACAGTTACAGATGGTGTAATATTATTACCGCTTAAAGAATATGTTGTACCAACTTTATTGGTAACCACATATGGCATATCAACAGTTATCTGAGCAGACGTAACAAACTCTTGTTTTATATCTGCAAAGGCAGCAGATGGAAAAAATAAAAGCAGTGCAAATAGTTTTTTCATTTAATTCCTACATTTGTGTCTTTGTTATCCACTATCTTAGCAGCGTTTGTAGGTTTCTTTTTGTTAACGGAGATACCATAACTGCCTAAGACCCCACTGGTCAAGCCGGCTAAAAACGCGCCATCATTACGAATCTTGTCCATGTATCCGAGAGTCATCATTGCCAAAGACCAGCAAAGAATCATAAATCGGACAGCATGGCCAAAGATTTCGCCCCAATCAGTACCTTCTTTTTCTTCTTGCTCTTCTGCCATAAAATACTACCCAGAATGAAGACAGGATGACCACCGCTTTAGGGTAGTATGTGCCAAATGTAGCAAATACTGGTATGTTTGGAAAGTAACACAATAAATCATGATTAAAATTTTAAAACCAATCTTAATGACATTTCTTACAACAACAACTGTAAAACGTCTTGTTGTTGATTTATTAAGAGCTATTTGTAAGCAAACAACTAACACTCTTGATGATAGGGCTGTTGACATACTTGAAAAACAACTTTTTCCTGACAAATGAACATTAAAAAATTTCTCAACATAGANATAGAGGAAGCACCACCAGAGTTGCAACTGTCTGTTGAAATGCGTTGCCGAGAAATTATGCANAGTGANGATTATGACAATATAAAAAGATACTGTACACATTTAGTAAGACACCAAATGCACCAAGATGTCTTTCTTGCATCATTACTTGGTAGATTGGTCGAACTTGAAGCAAATCTTGTGGTTAAAGAAGTAAGAAAAAAACCTAATATGTTCAATAAAATTAGAAAAAAATTATTTAAGTAATTTGATAAAGTCTTTGTTTTTCAATAACTTTTTTCATTGACCAATAACGTATCAGTGTTTCTAGTTCATTTATGCGTTTTCTTGCAGCAATAATCTTTTCTTTTGTTTGCATTACTTTGAATCGTATTTATCTATGTAAGCTTGAATTTCTGCATCTGAAAAGTCTTTTACAAGTTTTTTCTTAGTTTCATCAACTTGGTAATTAAATTTTATTATGGCTGTCTTTACATGTTCAACAACCCAATGACCTTCATTTGATACAAGTTGGGCTTTGCCTCTTTCGTTTATAAAAACATAATGGTCATAGCCTTTTAAGGTATCGTCAAGCAACTTTTTCTCCAAGTTGGCCAAACGCATTTCCTTCAATCTTTTTAGTTTCAAAGAATCACTCATTGTCTTCTCCTTTCTGGTTTACTTTGTCGTGTTGCTTTGCATTGTTTTTTTTGTTTAGGGCAATTTGCACTTCTTGGTTTTTTAGAAGTTAGATGCCAGCCATTACCCTTTGGACAAGCATATGCGTATGTATGACCTTTACCAAGTCTAAACATATCTGCCGATACTGTTTTGGCATCTTTTTCATTTCTGTAACTGATCTTCTGACATTTCCAGCAGTGGTTTTGTACGATAAATCCCTTATCATCAATGTACTGTTGTAAGTCTTTTAAATCAATCCTTTTTCCCATGCGAACCGTCTTTAAAATCTTTTACAAATACTTTTTTTATTTGGTTCCAGTTGGCCTTTATCAAATTGTTTGAAAAGTTGTTACCAGAGATTGTTTCGCAATCTTTTTCAGAAAATTCATAATTTAAGAAAAAGTTATCCCAATCAATAAAAATAGCTTTATTGGCAACTGCATTGGCATATTCAGTTGCATTATCTATGCTTTCAAAGTCATAACAACGCAAAATGCTTACATACAAAATTTCTGTATTCTTTGCATATTGGATAGTTACACATTTAAACTTCGCACCATCAAAGGTACGCTTTACTGTCTTGCCCATTAGGTCGGCATAGTCGACTACAAGCTTCCTACGATTTTTCTTGAACATCTAACTGTTTTTCGATTTCGTGTCTTTCATCAAACAGAGCATGAATCTGTTTTGATATTTTTCTTTGTATGAGAGGATTGTCCTCTTTAAATCTTTGTTCTGTAAGTTGTTTCAGTTGTTTATCTATGTTGTAATATCTCAACTCAAGAAACTGTTGTTGATCTGATGCAACAAAGTCGGGGTTAGGCTTTGTTTTACTTGCTTCAATAGTTACATCTATTGTTATGTGTTTACAAGCTTTTGGTTGTGTTACCGCTTGTTGTACTGTTATTGGAAAAGGACAAAGTTTAATCCAATCCTCAAGTGCTTTGTTTGTAAAATCTAGTCGCATTGTGGACATTCAAAGTGTAAAGGTTGTTCATTTACCATTGCTGATAGAACCAGCAAGGCCATTTTTGTTGGGGGTTGTTCGTTTGTAAAAGGTAAGATTTTTTCATTTGGCAAGTGCAAACCTTGATTAGAAACAATCAAAGCATTTTCTGCTTGGCAACATTCTTTATGGCTTTTATCTAATTGTGAAAAAAGAAGGCCATTTCCATATTCTTTGTTTTTACAAGTATGTGGCCTAAAGTCAAACCAATCTAAATCAAAGCACTCAAGACCAAGTGCGAGATGGTCTTGAAATACTTTTACGTTAGGCGGTAGTTTAGGATTTGAAATTTTAGGTAATGCTTTTGTCATGTTTAGAAAGGTACTTCCTCTTTTTCTGTTTTTAAAACAGAGATTGAGCCAGATACAAAAGATGCACCATTTTTAGACATTCTGTTCCAAGCACTAACTGGTATTTTTACAACTTTTTCGCCAGCATAGTTGTCCTCGCCTTCTTGTGCTGTAATCCACTCTGTAAGTGCCATTGCATCTGACAAAGTAAATTCAATGTTGCCACCAAAGTCTGGTGACTTTTCTGATTTTTTGTCGTTATTTTCAAAGAGGACAAGACGCCCTGTAAAAAGGTTTTCGTAGGCCATAATTAAAAAGATTTAATAGGAATAATTGAGTTTGTTTCTTCCCAAGCAAGTACTTGTGGAAGTGGGTATCTGATAAGGGGAGAACCCAAAGCAGTTGCCTGTCGTGGTACTGAATACCACTNTGGACCTTCTGCTTTACCTCGCCTTGTACTTGTTCGCCACTTCTTTATGGTTCTTTGTGTAATACCATATCGTTCTGCGAGGTCTTTGGTTGATAGATAAGGCTGGTCTTGTTCCATTACTTAAGTACCTTTATCTTGTTAACAATAAGAGTTTCTAATTGCTCTTTTTGTGTAATAGTCAGTTTACCTTGTGCAAATCGAGTTGCAATGTTTTTCTGATGATCTGTTAATTGTTCTTTGCTTTTTGCATTTAGTATTGCATTTTTTGCAAGACCAAAAGTTTTATCAGTATCAGATGTGTTTGATATTTCTTTGACTTGCTCTCGCAAAGTCTCTATAACCTCGCCTTTGTTTATATTTTTTTCTTTAACATCATCTTCTTCTTCCATATTAAAGTCCATATCGGTCTCAAGACCTAAGATCAACTTGATGCTGTATCTTCTTTGATATGTAACTGCACCACCCCAGTTGTGTGTTTGGTTTTTCTTAGGGTTGGCCATGTCTCTTTCAGATAGAAATATTGGCAGTTCGCTTTTTATCATGCCACCACTTTTATGAATTAGTCTTGTGACAATAAGTGTTTCGCCTGTAGGACTACAGCCAAAGCCTTGGGAGATACAAAGACCATGTTTAAGAAGAACAGGTGTAACCAAAGAAAGCATTTGTTCCAAAGGTAAATAGCTGTAGCCAAAAGAACCTACACCAACTTGTTTGGTCTTACCCATTGTTGGAAATTCTGCTTGTGCTTTTTGTAAAGCTGTTGCCACTTCTTGGCAAGGGTGTTGTGGATAATCTGTCATTGTTTTAGTTTGTTTTGTATGCCCAGCTTGGTAGGCTGAGTGTTTGGATTTTTTCTGCATACCCATGCCAATGGGCATCTGTATGACATTTAGAAATAAGTTTGAGGGCTGCTTGTCTAAGACGTTTGCCTTCGGCAAGTGCATCTTCGTCTAACTCGGTAATGCTTATGGCATATGGGTAGACTTTTTCAACTGCTATAAATACAAATCGCTTTGTACCAACTACTTCTAAGTAATGAGCAGCTTGCAAGTGATAAAGGTAATTCGCTATTGACTTAATAAATTTGTCTGGGTGGCTGTTACCCTCGCCAGTTGTCTTTAGGTCAACAATAATGTCGCCAGAATACTCGAAAGAAGATGCAATAAAATCACATCTTGCTTTGCAAGTTAGACCAGTTTCCTTATCCTCTTTCCAAAAGCTTTGTTCTGCAAAGCCCTTAGAAAGAAGTCTTTTTGCTATCGGGTGTGACCAAACAGCATTNGCAACACTAGATGCAAGATCGTATTCTTGGCTTGTTATAGGTTCTATACCTTTGGCTGCCATTTCTTCTGCTTGCACCTTACCAGCTTTGGTTGATCTGCTAAGACAAACACCATAAGCTTTTTTTGCTCTGTCTGGTTCTAAGGTAAATGCGTGACAAAGTTCGCCAACTCTAAATGCTTTTTTTAGTGCTGGTTCGTGTTCAAGCTTTACTTTTTCGTACTTGCTTTGATAAAAGACTTGCGGACAAGTGCTTGTAATAAGCTTTAGATCACTAGCAGAATACGCAGGGTCATCATGGTATTGCTGTGCTGGTATGTAACCAGCTTCAATTTTTTGCATTAAGTTTGTCCTCTAGGTTTGCGATACGAAGTTCAAGCATGGTAATTTTTTCTGCTTGCTTGACGATAAAGTCTTTGATGATGTTAGTTTTTTCATCTAAGGCATTACAAGTAATACCTGTCTTTTCGCCTAGCTCTTGTACAATTTTTGTTAGTTCTAAACAACCTTGTACAAGTTCAACTTTGTTAGTCTGTTGTTTCTTTTCATGCTCTCGTAAAGTTTCGAGAATCTTTTGCATATCTCTTACCACTTGGCCACCTCTTGGCAAGCTAGTTCTACACCAGCACGACAATCTGCTTTGGTCATGTCTTGTAGTGTTGAGGTAAGTGCGGTAAATAANATACCGCCCATNGCTAAGTAAAGNAATAAGTGTTTCATGCTCATTGCCCTCTGTCTTAGTAANNNAGAAAGNNNCTTNNTGTACTTAGNAACATTTNTTTTGTGNTTGNNTANNTCNGTNNAATCGNCAGTTGCACAGCANNAAGCGTAACCNTTTTGTGCTTCTTGAANNTTAGACCTTNANNTNGTCTATNTCTTNTTGTAGNTCGTCTACCATTGTTTTTTGGGGGTTGTGGGCTCTCGCCCTTACTTCAATTATAGTCTGGGATTTCCCTATTGGCTACCCCCCTAGTGTTCGGTTTGTTTTTTGGNTTAATAGAGTTGACCCCATGCACCTTTTGGTTTCTGTTCTCTNGTTTTAAAGAACCCTTTTAACTCTGGGTAANTCTCCATTAACTCACGAGCAGCAAATGGCTGATGGTTATTATTTACCTTNAAACCNAGATCGCCTGTTGTCTCATCTGTCTCCCACCTNAGAATGTGAAACAATCCACTNATGCTGTATTGAGAATAACCTCTTGCTTGTAGCTTGCGAGCAATNTCGGCAAGCTTTGGCAAAAGGTCTGGTTGTTTCTCTTTACATTCTTCCCATTGTTGGGCAAGTTTGCTTTTCTTATGGGTTGGCTTAAATAGTGGGAGGTCGTTTAAATCCTCCACTAATCAGTACCGTTAGAAATTTTCAATAAAAGTTCTTTTTCTTTTATTTCTTCAAAACAGATGTCTCTTTCTACTGGTAACCCAAAAGGACCTCTTAGTTCTTTTATTTCTTTCATATCGAAAGAACCAAACTCTTGTTCGTGGCCTTTTACCAAACCCCAAGCAATTTCTGTCTCTGGGTCNTANTCAGCGATAAACCAAGTCCAGTTGCTNTCGGGTGTAAATAGCTTTACATAAAAGACCATTTCTTGTGANAGGTCATCATGTGCTGGTTGGCTGTAAAGCTTTGGAAGTTTTTTAAGGATTTCTTTTGTAAGAAGTTTCATTGTTTTTTGTTGTAGATTGATTTTAAGTAAGTTGTTTCGATAGCTTTGCGATGCTGTAGGTATAACTCATTGGTCATGTTTTCAAACAAGTACCGATCATTTAACCTACTTATTGCTTCGTCAAATTCTTTCTTTGTCATTAGAAAGGTTGATCCCAAGTTTCGTATTGTTTACTTGTAATAAGACCATCTTTGCAAAGGGCATCTGTGTAATCGTTCCACTCGGTACGCTTTGCAACTTCATCTCCTCGTCTGTAGCCAAGTTGTATGGCTTTGATTTTGTAGATGTACCTAAAAAGCTTAATTGCTTCTGCTTTGGTCATTGGTTTGGAGGTAGCCATTACACTACCTCTTTGATGTCAGAACCAACTTTAATGTGTGCTGCAACAGCTTCATCTAAATAAAGATGTCCACCATAAAGATCAAGTGCTGAAAATAAAGCCTTTAGACTACCTTCATGTAAAAGGTTGTATCTAACACCTTTTGCTGGCTTTCTCCAACCAGCTGGTTTGAATACATCTCCTGTTTCTCTATCAATAAAAGCAAAAGCACCTTCGTTGTGTGTTAACTTTAAGTACTTGTTACCTTCAGTAATAAGAAAGTCTCTTTCGCCACCTGCTTCATAAATAAGTTCGTTTAACTTATCTTGGTAAAGTCTCGCTTGTATGTAGACTTTTTCTGTTTGATTGGTCATTAGTTTTTTTGAGGTTGGGAGCATCTCTGCCCTATGATTCCATATTACCATTCCCTAAAGTGTATGTACAGTAAAAGTGTTCGGTTTATGAACTGGTGCATCTAGGGTAGACTATGGGGAACTATGTGGTATAATGGTAGTAAGGGCAAGAGATTGTCCTTGTTCACGTACCTCGAAATTTTAATACTATGAAAGAGTTTAAAGACTCACACTTGGTGGTTTCCTCCGAGTGTAAAGCTACTTGCGATCACTTTAACATTCGTTATAGAGACGTAAAAAGTAAATCTGGCCAAGACTTCTTAATGTTGGCTTTTCCAGAATCTGGTTACATGGATTCTATAATGGACACGCTTTCAAGAGGTAATGTTCAAGTCTTTTTAGATACCATACTAAAAAGCTAATGACCAACTTTACTTTCAACGATGGTGGTAGAGCAGAAGCCGGCTACAAAGGTAGAACCGGCGACTGCGTTACAAGGGCGGTAGCAATAGCTGCCTCCCTCCCTTACCAAGAAGTTTATGACAGACTTGCTGAAGGCAACGCTACTCAAAGGATTACCAAAAGGTCTCCTAAGAGTGACGGTAAGAAAACAGCAAGGCGTGGCATAAGTACCAAGCGAAAATGGTTTAAGGATTACATGAAATCTTTAGGCTTTAGGTGGGTATCAACAATGGGTATAGGAACAGGTTGTAAGGTTCACTTAACAGCAGAAGAATTACCAAAAGGTACAATCATCTGTAGAGTAAGCAGACACTATACAGCGGTCATAGATGGAGTTATAAACGACACCTATGATTGTTCTAGAGGTGGTCAAAGATGTGTCTATGGTTATTGGACTAAAGACTAAATACAAGCTGCTCTTAATCGGGCAGCTTTCTTACACCAATTCAGATACCG
>FUFK010041496.1_pt1 | contig 21890 bp, 27 predicted proteins | sample 1021851 | NCBI WGS metagenome assembly FUFK01 (sample SAMEA51879418, study PRJEB19060) | metagenome
ATCACTACTCAAATGTAAATCTACCTGGAGCCCACCAACTCCCCAACCTTCTCCACTTAATCCTATTTCCTGACCACTCGATAGAAAGCCAGTTGGGAGAGATAAACAGAAACTATTTCCTCTAAATTCACGATTAGTTGCATCTGAACCATTTTCATTAGAAAGAAGTTGTAGTTTATTAGCACGATAATTAGTTGTGATATTTGCTGTATTTCCAAGGGCAGAATTCATTTCATGAGTACTATGAGATACTGGAAGGAAACTTGCTAAATATCTTCCATAATGTCTTACATGTTCAATAACATTATTAGTTTTTTGACTAGATAATACAATTTGATCTAAAATACCATAAGTTGATAATTTAGGTGATACATTAATATCATCAGTTTCTTCTATTGGTGTTCCAAAATCACCATCAGGAGCTGAATAAAAACTTATATTTCCTGTAAAACGAAGAGAACTACCAATTAAATATCTTTGTTGTTCACCAATAACAAAACTAATAACTGGATTTCCGTCTTTATATGATATCCTTGCTCCACTCGGATGATTACTTGGCTGAATTACTATGTGTGATTTAGATCCTTCAAGATTATTCATTTTATATTATTTATTATATATAAAATTAAAAAAATAAAATAAATAAAAATTATTTAATTTAAACAATTACTCTAACATTTCCATTTGCTTCTATTTCAATAGTTCGGATATGATATACAAAATTATTCCAAAGGTGATTTTTAGTTGGTGCTGTTGTTTCATTATAATTTAATTGTAAAACAAAATCTTTTCCACGAGCATCATAAACACCATTTCCGAGTGCTAAACTTCTCGGAACACAAAAGTTCTTATTAAAATTAGCAAATGAATGACCAAAGATTCGGGCACTAGAAAGAGCTTTATCTAGCTCATGTAAGAATTGGGCATTTATTGATAAACTATTAGCTACTTTAGATGTAGATACTTTTCTATTTGGTTGTAATCGTCCATTGTAAATCCACTGATAATCAGTTAAATGATCACAAATTCCAACTAGTCCACTACGATCAGATCTTAAATAATAATCAGGATTTCCAGGATTTTGATCATTTGAAGCAACTTTATATGTTTCAGAAGCATTAATATTTTGTTGAGATGTGTAAACAGTAGCATCAGTTGGAATACTAAAAATTGCTTTTGCCTTGCTTTCCATCAATGGAAGCCTCATATTAAATACACGATCTGTAGATAATTGAGATGCCTTATAATTTCTTACACTCATAAAATCATAAACCATTTTTCCACCACTCTTTAATGCTGACATCATTTCAGATTCTACTTTTGAAGATGGTGATATTTCTTGAACAATTAAATTTACATCTGATACTGTATATGTTGGATCATAACTTGTAGTATCTTGGACAGATTTAGAAAATACAAAAATAGTATCTGCTGTGCTATCCATACCTTTTCCATCTATTTCTACAGAAGCATTTAATTCTATTTGAATAAAATCATCATTCATACTTATTTCTTTAATAACTGGAACACCACTAGCTGATGTAAATGCTACAACAGAAGCATTAGTTCCAGCAGTAACTAATCTTTCAAAACCTAATTTTTCACCAATTACAAATGGACATTGTTGAGGTGCTGAATGTTGAGAATTTTTAGATGCTAAACGGAAAGTATTAAATGAACCATTATTAGCAACAGCACCAAAAGTTGCTACACCAAATTCTTTAGCATCCAAAAATAATGGATTGAGAGTTAATTTTCTAAATCTCATAGCTGAATCTACTTGACGGAAGACTCTGTTATTGTCTTCAAGCAAAATAGAAATTTGTATACCCCCGAGCATAGCATTGGGGAATGCTTTCGATTCTGCTCCGAAAATTCCTGTGTTCAATGGAATACAAAATTTAGCATCAATAAAATTATCAGCAGTCCATGAAGCATTAATTGTTGCTCCTTCTTCATTTTCATAATATGGATTTAATTCTAAATTATTTCCAACTCCTTTAGTATTTCCTTCTGTTCCACGATTATCACTATTATAAAAACCAGCACCTTCAGTTAATGCTCTTTTATTTTTCATACTATCATTAGTTTGATAATCATACATAAAAGAAACCATAGTATTATAATTTTCAATAGCTTCTAATTCTACACCATTTGAATCCATAATTCTGATAGTTCGGCATAAACATTGTACACCAGTTTCAGCATCAAGTTGAAGACGAGTTGGAGTAGAACCAGCAACAGATTTAGCATCGTGTGGCTGATCTACATATGCTGGAGCATTTATCTTTACCTTTCCTTCAAGATATGTCTGACTGGGATCAAAATACTTTAAATTTGGATCTATCTTTAAAATAATTTCTTGTCCAGCAATATAATCTACACCATTTTGAGCTGGAATACGAATAGATTTCTGCATAACTGGTTCTTTGGACATAGCACGGAAATAATCTTGGGATTCTACTTCGGTCATTTTATATTTTTAAAATATATAAAAAATAACAATAAAAAATTAAAATAAAATAATTAATTAAAAATGGAGGAACTTAAAATTAAAAAATATATAAATAAATTGGATATTTGGATTGTTAGTTGTGGTGGTGTTGGAAGTAATTATATTTGTGATTTATTACATAATAATGAAATTAATGTAAATTGTAGAGGAACTAGTGGACATGGAAAAATTTGTCATTTATGTACTAAAATTGTTCCTGATAAAAAATGTATTTATATTTATGGAGATTATGAATTTGCTATAAAATCACAAGAAAGAAGAAAATTATTAAAAACAAATATTCAAAAATTAAGAGAACTTTATCCAAAAAATTTAAATATTCCTGATGATGATCCTTTATTATATAAATATCAGTATGATAATTTTAAAAATTCAAATAATACTTATATGCTTAAATATCCATATACAAAAGAAGATATTATTAAATGTTTAAATTTCTTTAATTTAAATATTGATGAAAATAAAATTCAAATAAAAAAAAGACAAACTGATGATAATTTTAAAACTGAATATCAAGATATAATTGATATATATAATAATTATTTACTTTTATGATTTGTTCTAGCAACATAACTATTTAAAATATCTGAATGACCAGCTCTTTGTCCACCAATTAATCCCAAATTATTAAAATAGAATTTATCTTTTACTTGTAATTCTTTCCACAATATATCTAATTTATATTTATGTTGATGTTTTTTTAATAAATTTTTTACTGATTTATTAAAACATTTTTTAAGTATATTATAATAATGTTTTTTTATAATATATCCTTCTGTTCTTGAAGCATCTTTTACTCTATTAAAATTATTTTCTTTTTCAGATTTATATATTGTTCCACCTAATAAAAATATATCATAATCAATATTTAAATTTAATTTATTAGGATTTTGTAAAAATATAAAATCATCTTCTAATATTATTACTTCTTCATAATTTCTTTCAATAGCTAGATCTAAACATTTTATATGACTTAAAGCACAACCTATATAACCATCGTCTTCTTTAATTGCTTCTACTCTTTCACCTTTTAAATTATATTTATTTAATTCATTAATAATTTCTTTATTTCTATCTGTTCTACTTTTTAAATTAATATATAATATTGGTATATTATTCATATATATTATTTATATAAATATTTTGATGTCCTTTTAAAATACACTTAAAATTATTATTTATTAATAATTCTCTTATTTTATCATAATTACATTTTTCAGGATAATCGGCTTCAAATATTATTAATCTTAAATCTTTATAAAAGTTAGGATTTTCATTAAAAAATACTTCTAAAAATCCCTCACAATCAGCTACTAATACATTAAATTTTAAATTATATTTTTTTATTATTTCATCTAATTTATATGAAGGAATTTTTGTATTTTCATTATAAATAAATGTTGAAGCATAACCTCCATAATATTCATTTAAATTAATTAGATCCATTTTTTTATTACCAATAAAACCTTTCACAATATTAAATTCACAATTATTAATTTTTTTATTTTTTTCTAAAGCATTCCATACTCTTTTATCAGGTTCAACAACAACTTGATTTTTTTTATTACATAATTTTGAATTTATTATACAAGATACAGAACCATATCTTGCTCCTAATTCTAAAACTATATCATTTTTTTCTATATATTTTTTAGCTATATCTTGTTCAGGTTTTTCTAATCTTTCAGTATTTACTAACTTATTATTTTGATCATAAATCTTCATTATATATAATAATTATTTTAATTGATCTAACGGAACTTTTTCAAAATATTCATCTAATGTATCTTTATAATTATAATGAACCAATTTTATTTCTTCTTGTCTTAATATATTAAATAATATAAATATGTTTCTTAAATCAAACCATGATTGTTTATGAACTCTTTCAGTATTTGGTTTATTATATAAATCTCCTTTTCTTTGATATGAATCATAATAATAATTTGGATTTTCATTTGGAGTTTTTATTATTTTTAATGAACCATCTCCTTGTTGTACACATTCAGGAATAAATTCTTTATAATCACAATCCATACCTAACATATTTATTTTTTTATAATTTAACATATATGCAAAACATACAGCTGATGTTCCTGAACAATAATCTATAAGATTTCGGAATGGATTAGTTTTCATCATTTTTAATTGTTGAATAAAAAATACATTTTTATAATCTGTTATTTTATTCCAATGTTGAATAATTGATCCACATAATAAAAAGGTTTTACATTTTTTATTTATAATCATGTCTTTAATTTTTTTCAAATGATGTTTACAAACAACATTATCTACACAAACATAATGTGTTGGATAAAAATCTAAACATTCATCCCAATGTCTAAATGCTAAACATATACCNATCCATTCTTTATCTTTTAAATAATTGAAATCAAAATCTTTTAATGATTTTCCATTTCCAACTACAAATATTTCTTTGTCCATTTATAATTTATATAATATTTTAATTTTATAATAATTACCGAGATTGCGGAAAATTCACAACCTAACTACCCCTAAAATTTTATTTTGAAATGGACTTTTTATTTAAATTTTTTCAGGTGTTTTGGTTGTGAATTTCCCGCAAATTATAGATTTTTAAATTGAGCATATTTATGATGAACAAATTGAGTTCTTAATGGTGAATGAGGATTATTATATAATCTTTGAATATAATAGCCTCTATTTGTATAATTATTTACTCTCTTTAATGATTGTTGAAAAATATTATTTACTTGTGATTTAGTTAAATTTAAATAATCACATATCGATTTAATATCTTTAAAATATAAAAAATCACCAATTTTATCAATTAATAACCATTCATTCATATACTTAAAAAAATATTTTTATTGTGCAGTTTTAACGATTTGTCCAGTAGATCCAATATCTTGAAGTGCTTGTAATTTTTGTTGTGGTGCTTTAGTTTGTTCTTCAGTTTTTAATTGTTGTTCTGCTTGTTTAGGTTCTTTTGCTTCACCAATTATTGATTCAACACCACCAGCAATTCCAGTTAATCCACCTAAAATATTTAATGCTACTCCAACTGGAGCTCCAACACCTGTAACATCTAGAGCAGTTCCAACACCTTCTAATGCTCCTGAAACCATGTTTAGAACATTTGCTCTTCTTTCATCAGCATCTTTTCCAACAATTTTCCCAGCATCTATATCTTCATAAGCATCATATAAACCTTGACCTAAAGAAGCAACTGTTCCAGCTACTCCTAATTTACCATATTTAGCACCTCTTTCAGCAATAGTTTTTCCTACAGCAACATCACTTTTTAATGATGCTTTTACATCATCTAATGTACTTGTTGGATATGAACTATATAAATTTCTCATTACTGAATCTTCGGCATCAAGAACATTTCCAACAGCATCTAATGTTTCATCAGCAAATTTTGGAATACCTTTTACTGCTTTGCCTACTGCTTCTATAGGTTTTCCTTTACCAGCAACAACACCAAAAGTTGTTTGAGCTGTTGATTCTAATTCTCTTTCAGGTTCACCTTTTTTTAATGCTTCTACCTTTGCTTTTGCTTGAGCAACTTTCTCTTGTTGTGCTAATCTACTTTGTAAATTAAGTTGTTCAACTTGTCTATTTAAACTAGCAACTTTTTCATTGTAATCCATTTTTTATATATTTATTATATAATAAAATATTTATTTAAAATTAAATCTTTTTTTATAATTTTTTATATTTTCAGAACGAGATGTACTATCTCCCCATAATATATAATATGATAAAAATCCTGCTTTTGTTGGATCATTAGTTTTTAAATCTTTTTTATGTCTCTGTCTATATCTTGCCCTTTGTTCTTTATCTTTTGTTATTGTAAAGTCATCCATCCCAGCACTTCCGAAATATGTTTTTTTAGTTCTACCATTATCTTTTGTAAATACAGCCATTAATTTTTTATTAGGTTTATCTGATTTTTTAACAATCATCTTCATTATGTAAATAATTGATTTTTTTTTTATTTCATATATTAAAATGAAAATTCATGATACTTATACTAAAAAAGATCTTGTAAAAATTATTGAAGAATTACAAATTCCTAATATTGATATTAAATTAACTAGATATGATATTGTTAAAGAATTATATAATTATTGGGATGAATATGGTTTAGATTTTTTAGAAAATGAAAATCAAAATAAAAAACTTACAATTAAAGAAAAAAATAATATTATACTTAAAGCAAAAAAAATTATAGCTTTTCATAAAAATGGTTACATAATTGAAAGATCATTATATAATAATTTTCAAGAAATTATTGATGATTGTAATTATATATCACAATATGGAGATATAAGTTCTGTAAGAAGGGCAATTAAATTTATTAATCAAAAATATGATTTAAATATTAATTGTATAATTCCAAATGAAACAAAAGAATTATTAGATGAAAAAGAAGAAATTAAAAAAAGTTCAATAAAAGGTTTTTCATTTAAAACTGGGAAATTTATTGTCCAATTTGATTAAACATCTATAAGTTTAATTCTCTGAAATTTTTTTCTGTATATATATAAAATGACAAAAATATATAATTATTCAACTGGAAAAATTTATTGTATTAAAGATAATGTTTCTAAAGATATTTATGTTGGACATACTATTCAACCTTTAAATATTAGATTAAGAAAACATGTAACTGATTATAGAGGTTTTATGGGATTAAGTAATAAACCTAGAAATTATAGAACTTCAGCTGATGTTATTTTTAATGGTGATTATGATATTCATTTACTTGAAGAATATCCTTGTGAAACAAAACAAGAATTAGAAAAAAGAGAAACTTTATGGATATTAAAGATGTCCGAAAAATTTAAAACTACTAATAAACATATGCCTTCTAAAATATCTAAGCACGAGTTTGATTGTATAGATAATCTAGTGATTCCACAACATATTTAATTCCATAATATATAGTCATATTTATTTTTACTATTTCATCAAACATTTATTATATATATTAGATTTTAATTTTAAATTCATTATATATTTATAACATAATGCTTCTTTTAATGTTTTAAAACCTTGTTTTCTATATATTTTATTATTAAATCTTTTCTCATAACTCCAAGTTTGATTTTTTTGAGAAAAATTTATATTTTTATATCCTGATTTATTACATTTTCTTTTACTTGTATTTAATAAATTTTCTGTTGGTGTAACCCATCTTAAATTTTCTACTCTATTATCTGTTTTATCTCTATTTATATGATCTACTTGAGGATAATTATGTGGATTTGGAATATAATGTTCAGCAACTAATCTATGTATTTTAGGTGTTTTTAATCCTTTTTCATTTCTTATTAATATTTGTTTATAGCCTTTTTGATGATTTTGTATTTTCATAAATTTTAGAGTTTTTTTGTTTTGGACTCTTCCATCAGGATATATTAAATAATTTGGATAATTTTGAATTTCCATCTTTTTATATATAATAAATAAAACTTTAAATACCTACAGACTTTTTCCATTTAGGTTTTCCATATTTTATTGCTATATCTTTATCTGTCTTTAAAGCATTTCCTCCAGTTAATACAGATGCTAAACGAGATAATGCCCAACTATATGCTGTTTGATTGGGACGAGATCCTGAACTAAAAAATGCCCCACGACCTTTAGACATTATTTCTTCTACACCTTTTTTACTCATTAAATTTTTATAAATAAAATCTTTATCAGATACCTTAACTCCATATTTATCTTCAAAATTTTTAACATGAGATGATCTTTCAGATTTAAAACCTTTTACTTTCGGGCGAGGTTTACCTTGAAAAATACTCCGAATCTGCTTGGTTCTTTCATAGCCCTTCAGACCTTCTACATATGTTTTTGGAATCATCTCTAACTTCTCCTTTATATTTAACTTTAATTTTTTCAACCATTATATAATTATACAGATTTTTTATTTAAAATAAATATTTGCGGAAAATTCACAACCTAACTACCCCCAAAAATTTATTTTGAAACCCACTTTTTATTTAAATTTTTACTACCCTTTTGGTTGTGAATTTCCCGCAAATCAATCTGAATTACAAAAATCATATATTGCTGTTAATTTATAAATCATATCATGTTGAATAAAAAAATCAGTACAATACATTAAACCATAAGAAATAGATTTTAAACAATCAATAGCACATGGAGTTCTTACAATAATTCCCATAACATCTATATCACAAAAATTAGTTATATTTTTTGATAATTCAACAATATCACAATTCATTTATAATTTAGGAGATTTTTTATTTTGATTTAAAACTTGATTAATTATATTAAATCTTGTTTCAGGTATTTGTTTTGTTATTTTATAAATTACTGAACTAGCTTCACCTACATTTGCTAATGTCATATCAGGATTATGTATTGAAGTTTTTATTTCTGTTATTGTTTTTGCTCTTGTAAATACAAATTCTAATGTTGAATCAAGAGATACAAAATAATCACCATAATCATTTGATTTGGGAACAGTTGCTATTATTGGATGATTTGTTCCTGAATCATATCCACCTAAATATAATGAATGATCTAATATATCTGATCTAATACAGAAATAAGGTGATCTTAATTTTCTCGGTAATCTAGGGGCTCTTAATTTAACTGAAGTTGCAGATTCAGTTATTGCTGGATATTGTTCAAATAATAAATCTTCTCTAAAATAATCAGATTTATCTGTTCCAGTATTTTGATCATTAAATGAAACCACACAAGGCAATTGTAAATTATACATTCCTTCACCATAAACATTAGTTACAAAATCCATTGTGGATTGTTGTGAAACATCAGCATTTGTAAAAGCATAAGGAAGAGCATTTATATTTTCATTTCCAACTCTAGTTGTTATATCATTTGAAGCATTTTCAGGTGAATTAAATTGTAAATAATCAAAGCCTAAATTATACCAAAAAGATTTTTCCCAAGTATCTTCATCATAACCAAAATCTTTTATAATTATTCCTGAATATTGATCATATATTGTCCAACCACTTAAATTTGGATTTAAGAAATCAACATTTAAATCTTTAGAATTTATTCTTATTGTATGATTATTTGCTCCATAAGGAATCATATCAGGATTCCAAGAATTATTAAATAATCTTTTATTTACTTTATAAACTTTTTCTCCTGCTGATTGTGTACTTGGAATTACAGCATCATCTCCTAAAATAGCACCAGCACACCATCTATTTTGAACTCTTTCAGCCGTATGTAAATTACTTATTTCAAATCTATTTGATATAGTATTATATTCAATTAAAGGTTCATTTGCTCCTAAATAAACTTTCTGAACTCGAGCATGTGAAGAAAGCTGTGTTGTATCATAAGCTGTTGGAAGTGATACATTCTTTTGATATAATACTTCAGCTGGTTCTATATCAGCATATTCACTTGACCAACCTGATGTTAAACCCATTATAACATTTCCATAAGATAAAAAATGATTATCCCAACCAAATCTTGTTTCAGAATCTATTGTTGATCCATTTGTACTTCCATCATTTAATTTAAATAACATATTTGGAATTGTTGTAAAATCAGCATCTAAATCTGAATCTTCTATAATTCCTAAATGTGATGTTGTTAGAGCAACATATTCAAAATTACCTTTAACAACTTTTTTAAATACACCATAAGAATAACCATCTTCCCAACTTCTTCCTTCAGTTTCAATATTTTTATAAGCTGGATTAAAATCAACAAATATTGGAACTGAATTCATATATGATTGTGAACCATTTACTTTAAGATAATCTGTTCCAAGTTGTAATTCATATACAGGATCATATGATTCACGAACAGTATCTCTTAAAACATTCATATGTATAAATCTTGAATTGTTGACATTTGTATATGAAAAATATTGATTAAATTTATTCTCAAATAATTCAGGGTGATTTGCTTGTTCATTAAATATATCATTCATTCTATCCATAAATTCTTTATTACTCCACTCAAAAGGCAATATAATTTCATGTATACCATCACCAGTAGCATCTCTTCTAAATTTAGAATTATTTAAATCTTCATGTACATTGAATGCTGAATATAAAATATTTGGGAAAAGATCAGGTCTTGCTGGACGAACATTTTGTAAATAATTTAACAAATATTTACTAAACTCTCTTCCAGCTTTCCATAATTCAGGTCTTTTGATTCCTATATATTGATGTGAAGATAACCATTCTAATGCTTGATCTTCATCTTCATCAGCATTAGCCCAAGCAGTATAAGTTTGTTCAGCATTATTATCTTCTGAACAAGCAAAAAATGTATGATAAGTTGGAGAATTTATTTCAGTATTTAAATGTCTATATGTTTGATTATCAACTGCTAAATTTAATTGAGCAGATGAATAAAGTTTATTTATTTGTGGTTGTGATTGTTTTCTTAATGTATTTGTTATTGTTGATGCTATTGCTTCAGGTGATTTAAAACCTTCTTCTAATTCTATATCTAACTTCTCAATATATTCTATATATTCTAATCCAGCTGGACTTGTTAAATTTTCTGATATTAAATCATCACCACCAACATCAGCATATCTAGTATCTGTTTGAGTAAATATTTTAAATCTAGAATTATTATGAATTGCTTTAATATGATTTCTATCAGCATTACCTTCATTTCCTGCTTGAAATAAATAATAATCTTGATCACAATAAAATGCTGACATAAATCCACGATTAAAAGAATTTTCTGCTTGTGTATATAAACAAACATTTCCATATATTTTTCCATCTGCTAATGTATCTGATAATTCATCCCAATTAGGAGCAGTTCCACTTCTATATACAAATCTTCTTGGAAGATGATAAGCTATTTCACCATGATTAGTTATATAATAATTATATAATATTGGTGCTTTATTTTCAGTTATACTAACTTCTTCAGTAATATTACTTGCTGATATAGATTTATAACCTAACATATAATTATTGTCAGGATATTGTAAATAATTTGCAGGAGTTTGTTGAGTATAAATAATATTTCTTTTTTTAATAAATTTATCTGTAATCTGAATTGAATTATCATCGGATCCAATTTCTGAAATATATGTTTGATGTACAGAAACTTTATCACCTTGATTTACTTTGATTCCATCACCTAATTTATTTGTATAAAAAGCATTAGAATTAAAATTACCACCTCTATATTCAGCTGATGTTAAATGATTACAATCTAATAATGTTATTTCTTCCATTTAATAGTTATTATACAAAATAAAAGAAAATTTTATAAGAAAATATTTTAGAAATATAATTGCGGAAAATTCACAACCTAACACCCCTCAAAAATTTAAAAAAAAAGTTGGTTTCAAATTAAATTTTTACTACCCTTTTGGTTGTGATTTTTCCGCAAATCATTATTTAACCAAATATTGATGATTTCTTTTTATAACTAGATCCACCAAAACTCATTCCTCCATTCATAGCTAAACTAATAGTATTATTTAATTCTTGTTGTTTTTTCTCTTCTTCTTTCTTTGCTTTCTTTTCTGCTTTTCTTTTTTGTCTTGCTTCTTCATATACTAATAATGCTTTTGCTGTAGCTTCTTGTGATATTTTTTCAATATCCTCATGTGTAATATTATTATTTATAGTTTTATATTCATTAGTAACATTATTAATAACTGGTCTTTTTTTCTCTTCAATTTCCTTTTTCTTTTCTTCTTTAATTTGAGTCGGTGTTAACATCTCACCTTTTTTCCTAGCTTCTTTATTTTGTTTTCTTTTTTCATTTGCTTTCTGTCTTGCTATTGCTAGTTTCTCTAACATTTCAGGTGTCATTGTTCTTTTTTTTCTTACTTTCTTTACTACTGGAACTGCAACTTCTTTCTCAAATTCTTCAGCTTTCTTAAATACTTCATCAGGAACTACATATTCTTTTTCTTGTACAACAGGCATGGGTTCTTCTTCTTCAACTTCTTCAATTTCGGCAACTATATTTTCTTCACTCGGAACTATTTTCGGCAATTCCATTTTCTATTATATATCTATAAATTATAAAAAAATTCTATTAAATCAATAATTTTTAATAATTTTATTAAAAATATTTATTATATTTAATTATATAAATGCCTAAAATTATACCAGTTCAAGCAGATAAACCTAATCCAAGAATAAAACCAGTTCATCCTAATATTCCTCAATGTCCGAGTTTACTTTTGGGAATTGGTGCTGTCAAGTCAGGAAAAACAACCTTATTGAATAATTTAATATTTAGAACACAAGAAGAAGGTTTTTATGATGCTCAAAAATATTTTGATAATATTGTAGTTATGAGTAATACAATTAATAATGATCCATCAGCTAGATTTATAAAAAAAGCATGTGATGTTCATGATCATTATTCAGACGGAATGATTCTTGATTTTATAAATAAACAAAAAGAAAGTGGTGAAAGAGATGATATGAGATTTACAGCACTTTTCCTCGATGATATATTATCTCGTAGTATGAAGAGGAACTCCGAGATTAGTTTCTTATGTACGAGATATCGTCACCTAAATATAGGATTATTAGGAATATTTACACAGAATTTAAAATCAGTAGATACAATAATTAGAAATAATGCTACAGATGTAATAGTTCATAAACAAACAAATAATAAACAATTACAAGGTGTAGTTGAAGAATGGTCAGGAGTTTATGGAGGAGAAAAGAATTTTCTAGCATTATATAATTATGCTACATCAACACCTTATTCATTTTTATATTTAAAGGTTTATGAAGGAAAAGCATTGAAATCATTTGAAGAAGTTATATATGAAGATAATCAAATGAAAATACCAGTAGGAGATACAAAAGATTTAGAAAAAAAAATTAAAGAAGAAACAAAAGAAATAAATAAAGAAATGGAATTAAAATCAGCTGATAGCATCAAGGATTAATTCTTTATCATAATCTGAAATATATTTACCAGCACCAAGATCTTCTCTATCTTGAAATCTATCTTTATTAATTGTATTACCATTCCAACAAACACAAATAATAACATGTTTTGTTTCAGTTAATCCAACTTTTTTAGGATTCATATTATCAATCATAGATGTTCCCTCACCTTGAGAACTTTTAGCATAACCACCCATAGCTTTCCAATGTTTTTTTGTAAATAACATACCTGCTTCGTGTATCATTCTTTTAGTAGTACATTGAATTCCAGTTGTTTTCCAATCATTATGTGGATATAAAAATATCATTTGATTTGTTCCAACTAATCCATATTTACCTTCATTCATAATACTTAAAGAATGTTTAAGCCAATTACTTACCATTAAATCATCAGAATCCATATTAGCAATTAATTTATTATTTGCTAATTTAACTAAGTTATTTCTCTTTTCACCTATTGATCTTTTTTTATTATAATGTTTATATATAAAATGTATTGGATATATTGCTTCTTTGAATTCATTAAATTCTTCTTCAGAATTGATGAATTTTTCATCTTTTCCATCATCATCTATTATATACTCAATAAGATCTAAAGGATAATCTAATTTTAATAAATTACTGATTATTAATCTTTTAAATTTATTTCTTTCAAATATTGGAGTTACAATAGATATTTTCGGATATTGCATTTATATTATATAAATATTTTTTTATTGTAATTGAGACCAATCAGGCTTCGTAGGTTTTTCTTTAGGTGTATCCCAAGTATCATAAAACCAACCTCGTTTTCTTTCAGGAACTTTATAATTTAATTCTAATATAGTATTTTTAATAAGATCAATTTCCTTTTCTAATTTATCAAACCTTTGATGTAATGAATGAACTTTTTTATTTAATTCAACTATAGGTTTTTTATCTTGTTCAGGCATTTTAATAATTCAATAGATATTTTATAAAATATTAAAATAAATGATTTGCGGGAAATTCACAACCAAACACCCCCCAAAAATTTAATTTGAAACGGACTTTTTTTTTAAATTTTTCCTACCCTTTTGGTTGTGAATTTTCCGCAAATGGATATTCCAAATCTTTTTTTGAAATAAACATCTGAATATTATTCATGTATCTAATCATACAATCAGCTATTTGTGTTCTATAACTTCTATCTACATTATATCTTGGTTTTCCACCAAAATTAATAATTCTTTGTGGAATATAATGTTTTAAATTATGTACTTCATAAATATCACCAATCCAATCATCACATCCCCAATTCTTTATTTCAGGTGGATAATAAAATCCAAATATTTCAAAATGTTGTTTAGTAACTATAGTTTGTGTAAATAATTTATCATTTTCATTTATTTGTTGTCTACCAAAATCTTTAAATCCAACAACACCTAAATTATCATTTTCTGCAAATATTTTAATTGTATCTTCAACCCAACCTTTATCTAAAAATTTAATATCAGATCCAACTTGAACAAAATAATCATAATTATTATATGCTTCTTTATATAATTTAGTCCACATACCAGCTATATCATTTTTAAATGATCTATCGAACTCAATAAATTGAACACTTGATTTAGGTTTATCTGAAATAAATTTAAATATTTGATCTTTAATTTTAGAATCTTGATAAAACCAATCATTCTTATCTATACCAATAAAGAATGTATATAAATGTTGATTATCACAAGTTTCATAAAATGATTTCATAGTTTGATATAAATCACTATCTTCAAAATTCCAATAATCAGAATCTCTTGCTGTTGCGGGAATTAGAACAGCAAAATTAAAATAAAAATTTTTCATAGAAACATTTTTAGAAAATAATTTCATGTATAATTTATAAAATAAAAAAAAAATATTAATTTACCTTAACCTCTTTAAAATAATTATTATAATCATCAGGATATTTTTCAATAAATTTATCTATATTATTTTTTTGTTTCCAATATCTAAATCGTCTTTTAGCTCGTAAATAATCTTTTTGTAATTCATATTTTTCCTTTCTTTTATCAGAATTATTTTGATAATATGTTCGTGATAATTCTTTAGTTTTTTCACGAAATTCTTCATCATTATTATATTTATTTCTGTAATAATTTTTTTGATATTCTTTATTTCTAATATATCTATTCATAGCAAGTTTTATTTCATCATCTGTGAAATTCATTTGTTGTCTATATATATATATAAGATTTTTTTTTTAAGTATTTTAAACTCATTTTTTATTTTTTTGTTTTTCTTTTAATTTCATTCTTGCTTTTTTAAGTGCTTCAATTTTTTTCTTTCTTGATTCAAATGCTTCTTCTTCTTTCTTTTCTGCTTTCATTCTTTTTTGTTTTTTTGCTTCTGCTTTTTCTTCAGCAGTTTTCTTGGCTGGAGCAGGTGGAAGATTTACAACTGGCGGATATTTCTTATTTGATTGTACACGAATAGGAAATAATCTTTGTCTTTTATGATCAATTTCATATCCTTGTGATTTAATTAATTTTATTAAACCATCTCTATTAGTTCCTTTTGGAATTTTTAACGAAACTAATTTATTATGTTCTCTTACTAATCTTCTTAATTCAGAAGCATTTAATTCACCATTTTTTAAGGGCATTATATAATGAAAAAATATTATAAAAAATTAATTATAAAAAATATTTTTAATTTTCAGTTTTCTTCTTTCTTCCTCTTTTCTTTGGTTGTGGTTTTGGTTTTTCAACAACTGGTTCAGGTTCAGGTTCAGGTTCAGGTTCAGGCTCAGGTTCAGGTTCTTCAATTACAACAGGATCTTCATATTTAACTTCTACACCCATTTTTACTAATTTACTAATCATATCACCTCTTGACCAAAAGCCACGAATTACTTCAAAATGATGTCCATATTCATCAACTAATTCTTGTTTTGTTAATTTTCCTTTATTTACTCCAGTTTTAAAAGGCATTGTTTATAAATAATAATATAAAAAAATTGTGTAAAATAAACTTAAAAAAATTAAGGTTCTGATTCAGGTTCATTTTCTTTATCAATACTTAATCTTGGTGTAGATCCAGTATGTCCAGTTTTTTGTAATCTTTCTTCTTCAATAATAGCTTGTACATTTCTTTTACATTTTATACAACAACAATTAACTTGTTCACATTTAGATTTTTGAATAACAACTAATAATGCTCCAAGTGAAGCAAAAACACCAGCTATAAAAACACCCAATTCAGTTAAATTAAATTCATCTAATTTAGTCATATTTATTTGTAAATATAAATTAATAAAAAATATTTATTTATTTTTTCAATGGAATACTACTTTCTCTAACATGAAAGCAAACAATAGTTTTACCGACTAATGATTGACATAATTTTTCATCAGAATATACAAATTCTACATCAATATCATTAAGGAATATTTGATTAGGATTATTTAATTTTAGATACATTCTTTCACTTGGTTCAAAAAATAAAGCTCCTGTTTCATTTCCACTATTATCGAACCTAGGCAAATGATAAATAATTTTTGATTCTGAACCTTTAGCAAAGTTTTGAGAATTTAATGTGAAATTTTTTAATCTAATAAATACAGATCCACCACTCATAAAATTAGGAGAAGAATCAGATTCAAAACATACTTTACCACCAACTTGACTTGTTGCTGTATCAACAATAGGTCTATTTGGAAATCCAAGTAATCTAGATGAACTAGCAAATTTAGTTGGTGTATATAATTGACTTTCAGCAAGTATCATAACATTATTAAAATCAACTGTTCCAGTAGTTACAGCAAGTCCTTTTTGAGTATAAGCTCTTGATTTAGTTCCATCATATTGATTTGTTGTACACATATATCTACTATCAACAGCTTCACATAAATGCTGTCTATCTAAATTAGTCATAGTTGCCCACCAATCTTGATTTAATTGTCTATCATGAATATTAGGATTAAATAATTCTTCAGAACCATATACATGTCCAGTAATATTAACTGAATCTTGATTAAGTATATTAATATTTCTTCCTTGTGGAACTTTAATTTTAGGATACATATTCCAACAACATTGATTAATAGGTTTAAGATTACGAACAGAAGAAGCATTTTTTCCATCAACTAAAATTTCATATTTAGCTGTTCCACCTGAAAATGATTCAATTTTCATTTGTTCACCAGTTGCAGTAAATCTAATTTTTTCAATATCAGAAGCATTAATATTTACATAATCTCCTTGATCGTGTTCTCTACTATTTCTATAATCAAATTCTTCCATTTCCATAACATCTGTATCTGTATCATATAATGATTGATAAATTTTTAACATTGGTTTTCCTCCTTCATCTTCACAAGTAACCATATAATCCCACCATTCTTCACCACCACTAACAGCAGGATTAACATTATCACTAAAATATTGAGGAGAAGCATTACGAGGATTTAAATTACCAGTTGCAGTTTTAACACGAACACATCTTGTTAATCCAACAGCCCATTCTCCTTCTTGTTCTTTTTCAGCACCAAGATTATTAATATTAAATTCAATAGATCCACCAGTTAAACTTAAAGGATATTCAGTACCAATACAATAAAGATTTGGGAATGTACTATTATTTGTTACACCACTTCCATTAGAAATATTAAAATTTCTTTGATTAAATGTAGCAGTTATCCATTCATCATTAACTAAATCAACATTAGCACTTGAACCATTAGATTCAAAACATATCTCAAAACCTTCAAAACCAACATCACTAGAATTTCGTTTAACAGTAGCTGTTGCTCCCGATACATTTATATTAGATATTTGTAAATTAGGATGATATACAGTTCTTCTTATACTATCCTGAAGCATATCAGCAAAATCTTCAACATTAACTTGTGCTGTATTACTTGTTTGACCATTTTTATAAATAAATCCTTGAGTAACATGAGAAGTTACTTCATCATTAGATAAAACATCAGATAATTTTTCTCCATAATAAAGAAAAAATTTATTATTAGATCTATTAACAGATATCAAGCCATCTTTATTAATTTTAACACTCTGCACAGCAATTTCAGAATTAGCAGGAAGAATATGTGTATTTTGTAAATTATTAAAATACGAGAAAGGTTTATTGATACCAGTTAACTTAGGATCAGAAAATTGATCAGGGACATTACTTGTGATTAAATAACTCATTTATATTATTAATTAATAATTTTTTATTTTAACTAAAAATAAAATAATATATAAATGCCGAAAAGAAAAGATAATGCCGATCCAATGTTTAAAAAAGACATATCAAAGGAAATGAAAAAAAGTAAATTAGTAAAATCAAAAGATGTTTTTGATTATAAAAAAACAAAAGATAAAAATAAAAAAAAATCTAAATATTAATTATATTATTTTATTTATTTATTTATTCCCAATCCTCAAACTCATTAACACTATATTCATATTCATAATCTTGTAATTCATTAAATTTATTTTGATATATTTTGATATCATTAATCATCATATATCTTTTCATATTTCCATTATCTTTGAATTGAGCTTCTTTATATAAATCTTCAACACAGAATTTTTTAAAGTTAATCCAAAAGTGTGATTTATCTAATTTATATCCATTACAATTTTCTTCATAATTATTATACATAAAATCCTTTTCATAAAAGATCTTTTCATCTTCAAGAATGTGATCACCATTTTCATCTCTCATTTTGTGTTTATTATTATCATATTTAAATTTTCTTTTTTGAATACCCCAACAAGATTCAGATTCAGGTGGAAATTCAGGACTAATCATAGTTTTTTTAGAACTATAAGGGATAGAACCTAATTCACAAAATCCTGAATCAATAGCTTTACCTGATAATCCACCACCATTAAGAACTTCAAACCACCATTTTCTGACTGAACACCAATTATGCTGTATTTGTTCTTGTAATAAATCGGTTTTATCAAAACTTCTAGGATTAAAATTACTAATATCTCTATTATATAGAATTTTAGCAAATGATCCAGCTGATGTTTTAATAATATTATTAAAATATGCTTCTTTATCTTTATTACTTACACCAGCATATTCATTAGATAATTCAACAGCAAAGAATCTACGACCACCTTCAACTGCTGGAATGAAACAATCATTATTTGTAGATACAATATAATTACAATAATCCTCGATAGAATATTGTGCTTGGTGTTTTTTATTAATGTATTTAGTATCTTCTGTAATCATATTTTTAAGCATACCTTCTTTCTTTTTATCTTTACCCCAAAAGGCTTCATCAAGATTAATTAATATTTTACCTTCACCAATACTATTAAATGAGCCAGTTAATTGTTCAAGATTATTACATTGGAAATAATGATTATCACCAATAATTTTTCTTAATAAATTCATTACAACACCTTTACCAGCACCTTCTTTTGTACTTCTTAAACAAATCACAACACCCATTTTAATCCATGGTTTTTGAATTAAATGTGCTAACCAATTCATTATATAATTATAATAAGTTTCATTACCTTTACACCAAACATTTAATATATGATCTAATAATGGTTTACATTCATCTTCATCAAAAGTATCAGCAAATGATTTACTAATATTCAATCCTTTCCAAATATTAAATATATCATCATCAGGATTATTAGTTGGATCAAAGCCGATTTTTAATACTTGTCTTCTATTGATATGATTGAACCAAACTTCAGCAATTTTTACTTTTTCTTGTTCAGCTGGATTATTAAAATTATATTTTAATAATAATTCTCTGAATTGTGTTGGTTTTTTGAGAAACCATTTATCTTTTTCAATAACAATAATTTCACCAGTTTCTCTAACAAATATAAATTCTTTATTCATATAATCAATTAAACCCGTAATATTAGCAGATCCAGTCCATTCACCATTTTCATCTAGTTTATAATTTTCCAAATAAATAGTTTTATAAGGATTCTTACAATTTTTAACTCTTTCTTCAGGATGCTCTTCATTATACCATTTTTGTAAAGTAGCAAATGTTAGTTTTTGTTTATCAGCATTGTCTTTCCAACCTTTATATTGTATTTTACAATAATTTTCATCATAATTATTAACATCAATTGCTGACCATTCTTTGAATAATTCTAAGCCTTGATCAGAATAATTAGTTTCTTTAGCAATAATACTACCAACTTTCCACCAATCTTCATAACCATATTTAGTAGTAATGCCCATAATAGTTTTCTTTAATTTATCAAAAGGAATAGAATTATCAGCTATAACTTCATCATCACTAGTAGTTGGTGTTACTGGTGGAGATTGTTTTTTTTCAATAATAGGTTTAATTAATAAATATTCAGTTTCAATATTAGAAGCATGACATTGAATAACATGATAACATAAATCTTCTATTTGGTCATAAGTTATTGGAATAAATGGTTTACCAGTTCCATCAGGTTTTGATTGATAAACCATTCTAAAATTTTGACCATTACTATATACACTATTATCATAACCTTCAACAGATTCTAAATCTTTATTAATAATATTCAGATCTTTTTGTTTAATAATATAATTATTAACTAGAATATGAAATGAAATGAAATAAGGTTTATTTTGATTTTCAATAGAAGTTTTACTTTTCTTTCTACAACATTCAGAAATAACTAAATCAGCTGTAGGAAATTTATTATTTAATATATCTTTCCATTTATTTAATAATGGTTCTTTAGCATCAATCATTTCTTTTTTAGTTTCATAAGCATTATCAATATCATAATAAGGTTTTACATAATCATCTTTTTTGATCCATTCATGATATTTTTTATCAATAAGTACATCTTTATTATTAATAATATCATCATCTAAATCTGTAATTTGTATTTCTTCAATATTAACTTTACAATTATAAGTTGATTTATTATTATAACATTTAACTTTAAATTCACAAGGAATATTTTCAAGGAAATCAATATTAATATTCTCGGTTTTATAATTGACGGACATTTTGTTTTATTATATATATATATAATATTTTTTTTTTAAGTAATTTACGCAAATAAATAAAGTTCTTTAAAATTCAATTCAATAATATATTTTTGTTTTCTTTACTATATAATATATAGGACGAATAATCTTTAAATATGTTAGAGCCTCAATAATTAAAATATATATCAATAATTATTAAAATATGCAACTATAGTATTTCAAATTTATCAGATTCAAATTTATAATTCAAATTTATAATTCATCTATAATATTTTATAAAATTCATTGATCTATAATATTTGCGGAAAATTCACAACCTAAAGGGTAGTAAAAATTTATTTTGAAAACACATTTTTATTTAATTTTTTTAGGGGTATTTGGTTGTGATTTTTCCGCAATATCTTTTATTAAATATCTTAACATGATATTTGTGGACAATTTTAATAAAATTAATCCGCCATTTATATAATTCATCTTTAATAATTAAATATTTTTATAATTCATCTTTAAAATGAATT